>Ga0068627_1000369_pt1 | contig 10354 bp, 1 predicted proteins | sample InSIn1gowninarea_FD_77430 | JGI IMG/M metagenome (GOLD analysis project Ga0068627, IMG submission 77430) | Clean room microbial communities from NASA Spacecraft Assembly Facility at Jet Propulsion Laboratory, Pasadena, California, USA -... ... | reverse complement strand
TTTTAAAGGAAAAGTAATCTTTGTTCCCGGAAACCACGATTGGAATAAAAGCAAACCAGGAGGGCTTACTGCTTTAGCGAGAGAGGAAGAATTTATTGAAAGCTATCTTGGTCAAAAAGACGTTTTTCTACCAAGTAATGGTTGTCCTGGCCCTGTAGAACTTCAGCTTAATAACGATCTGGTGGTTATTCTGCTCGATAGTGAGTGGTGGTTATATAAGTATGATAAACCTATTGCACCCGATAATGGTTGTACTGCCGCGACACGATTGGAAGTAATACGGCAGGTACAAGACATTGTAAATAGGAATAAAGGAAAAAACATCGTAGTTGCCGAGCACCATCCCCTATTTTCTAATGGGACCCACGGAGGTCATTATTCCCTCAACGACTATATTTTCCCCTTAAGGCTTGTCAGAGATAATCTTTGGATTCCCCTGCCCATCTTAGGATCCATTTATCCACTAATGCGACAGTATGGCGTCTCCCGGGAAGATATTTCAAATAAGGATTACCAGCAATTAAGGCGAGGTTTTCTGGACATATTACAGGATGAAAAGTACGCAGTTTTTGCTGCAGGTCATGAGCATGCACTACAATTTAACCGATACCGTAGCCTGAATCATATCATCAGTGGAGCGGGTAGTAAGCACAGTCCGCTGGTAAAAGGCAATGATGCATTATTTGCACACGGAACAAAAGGATTTGCTCGGCTCAACTACTATGATAATGGCCAATGTTGGGTAGAATTTTGGGAGCCTGAAGGAGACGGAACCAAAGGAGTATTAATGTACAGAACACCTCTATACGCAATTCCACCTAGTAAAACGGTTGATATTGTTCAGGAAAAACAGCTCAACTACTCGGATAGCACAAAGATGGTGGCCGCTAGCGGAGCTTATAAAGCAAGCGGCTTAAAAAGAAAACTGTTTGGTGGGCACTACCGCGATACATGGTCTACTCCTGTAAAACTTAAGTACCTTGATCTTGCCACGTTTGCCGGAGGACTTACTCCAGTTAAGCTTGGTGGTGGGCATCAAACGGTATCTTTAGAGTTAAAAGGGAAAGACGGGCTTACTTATACTTTTAGAAATATTGAGAAAAACCCAGAAAAACTGGTACCTGAGGGTTTTAGAAAAACATTTGCTGAAGACATTTTTGATGATCAGATTTCAAGCGCCCATCCGTACGGAGCTTTGATGGTTCCTGATATGGCAAAAGCTTTAGGAATCTATCATGCAACGCCTTCTCTTTATTACATGCCATATAGTAGTTTTCTAGGCCCCTACATTCAACAGGTGGGAGGGAAACCAGGCTTCATTGAAGTTAAACCTGATGAAGATGTTTCTAACATAAAGTCATTTGGAAACACGGCTAATGCAATAAGCACTCGAAAGATGTACGAAAAATTAAAAGAGGATAATGATAATGAAGTTGACCAGCTGAGCTTTTTAAAAGCCCGGTTATTCGATATGTTGTTGGGTGACTGGGATAGGCACGACGATCAGTGGAGGTGGGCAGAGTTTAAAAAAGATAAAGGTTCGATCTATCGGCCAATCCCTCGTGATCGTGATCAGGTTTTTCCAAAATACGATGGTCTTCTTCCCGGTCTAGCTGCGAGAATTCTGAACTTTGAATCATTTTCGCCGATAATCAAAGATCCTGTGAAGCTATCTTACGAGGCCAGGAATCTTGATAGGAACTTTTTGAATAAGCTCTCCAAAGAAGATTGGCAGAAAGTTGCTGAGGAAATTAAAACTGAGCTCACTGATCAGATTATTTCTGAAGCAATACATAAAATGCCTACGGAAGTGTATGCGAAGTCGGGAGACACCTTAATTTCAATGCTTAAATCAAGGAGAGATCACATATCCCAAACAGCAAACGAGTACTACGATGAAATCTCTAAAAAAGTAACTATCGCTGGCTCTGATAAAAAAGAGTTTTTTAGCGTAGAAAGGTCTCCTGGAAAAACGCTGGTTAAGGTTTACAAAATTAAAGATGCAGTCTTGGAGAAGAAGATTTATGAAAGGACTTTCAGTAATAACCAAACCCAGGAAATAGATATCTATGGGTTAAGTGGAAAGGACAGCGTAATTATTATTGGAAGGTCTACTATCAATCCTATTAAAATTCGAATTATAGGCGGAGAAGGGAAAGATTATATAAATGATAGTTTGGATTCCAGTAGAGCTTACGTTTACGATACTAAAACTGGAAACAAAGTAGAGCAAGGTAAGCGTACTTCCCTGCATTTAAAAGACAAACCCTGGATCAATGAATACGATCCTAATTCATTTTATTATGATAAAAAGTCCTTTGTACCCTCTGTTGATTATAATGGTGATGATGGAATTTTTATTGGTGCCGGTTTCGCAAAAACCCACTATACCTTTAGACATGAACCGTTTTATTCTCAACTTTTAGGTGCTGATATTGCCCCCAAAAGTGGTGCTTATACAATTCGTTACCAGGCACTTTTTTATTCGCTTTTTGGCAGAAATACAGATCTGTCGTTTGGAAGTTCCTTCAACGGACCTAAATATACCTTTAGTTACTATGGTCAGGGAAATTCAACCACTAATTTAGGTGATCCGAATCTTTACTACAGAGTTAGGACGAAGAATTTGAATGTTAATGCTTTCGTCCAACATCGATTTACCAAGGCATTTAGTGTGGGCATAGGTCCTGGATTTGAATTTTACAAAGTAGAACAACCCGTAAATAGATTCGTAGCCAGCGAAAGTTTTCCTGAAAAATCAGAAGTTGATGAACCCTCTAAATATGGAACAATAAACGCTTTTACTAATATAGATTTTGTTGACAACAAGATCTACCCTACTTCAGGCGTAAGGTGGCGTAATGAGGCGAACTATTTTACTGAGCTTAAAAACATGGCGCCTAACAATTTTCTGCAACTTAAAAGTATTCTATCGTTTTATGCTTCGCCGAATTTCAGATTTCCTATGACTGCCTCTTTTAGGTTTGGAGCAAGCACAAACATTGGGGATTATAAATTCTTTCAAGCAAATTCGTTAGGTGGAAATAACTATTTAAGAGGGTATAGGAATGATAGATTTTCGGGCCGAACTTCGGTATTTCAAAATACCGAATTAAGATTTACAATAACTCAAGTAAGAAATTATTTTATATCAGGCAAAGTTGGCATGTTCGGTTTTTATGATTCAGGAAGAGTATTCTCGGATTTCCCCGAAAAGAAAGACTGGCATCACGGTTTTGGCCCTGGAATTTGGGTTAATGTCTTCAATTCCTTTATGGTATCCGCATCATACGGTATTTCCAACGAAGGAAAATATATAACTGCTAAAACTGGAATTCGCTTTTAAAAATAATAAAGAGAAGACTGCTAAAAAGCATCCTTCTCTTTATATACTATTTTGCTGTTTTAGAAGCAAGCTGCAACGCATTATACGCGTTAACAATTCCTCCCGACGCACAAATATCTTTAAAGTCTACTCGCTTATTTGTTCCGTTGTCTTTTACTTTCACTTTATGATCTACCTTTGCAACAGACTGCATAATTATACTTTTAACTTGCACAGCTGTTAGTGCAGGATAATAGGAACGGATTAAAGCTGCTAAGCCGCTAACAACGGGAGCTGCCATACTGGTACCCTCGTGTTCTTTGTATTTTGTAGAATCGGGAACGGTAGATTTAATGTCTACACCTGGCGCAAAAACATCAACCGCTTTCTGCCCGTAATTTGAAAACTCCGCCGCTAACGACTCGTCATTTTTCCAGCCAGAAGCACCAACTTCTAACCAGGCTTGTGCCGTACCGATAACCAACCCTGCTGTGTCTGTGTAATTTCTGTTTGGATAGTTTTTTTCCTTATCAGTATTCTTGCTATCGTTACCCGCTGCATGTACTAACAGAACATCTTTTGACATCGCATAACGTACAGCACTATCTACGGCAGCTTTATTTGGGCTATAATCCTTTCCAAAGCTCATATTAATTACTTTAGCTCCATTATCTACAGCGTATCTTATCGAATTAGCAACATCTTTATCGCGCTCATCCCCATTTGGAACGGCTCTGACACACATTATCCGCACATTATTAGCAACACCTTTGATTCCTATGTCATTATTTCTGTTGGCTGCGATTATACCAGCAACATGTGTTCCATGATCAGCATCAGGTCCGATCACATCGTTATTACCATATTGTCGTTCCTGAGTGTTAGCATAATTGTCGCCGACAGTATCCCTTGAATTAAAATCAATATTTAGATTATAATTAATTTGAGTGTTATAATACTCTATTGCATCTTTCAGCTCATCATAAAATTTTTTGAAATCAGGTTTTTCTTTAAGTTGAGATTTGATAATCTTAACAGCCTTACTTTCATAGTCATTAGCAGGGTGATAATTTTCAAAATCAGCAAGAGTTGGTGTTTGATTTCCCATTTTAGCTAAAATTGTATCAGTATACTTCTTTAGAGCAGTATAATTTGTCTGGCCCAACTGAGCATTTTGATACTTATCCATGTACGAAGTAATCAGTTCTTTATACTGATTAAACTCTTTGCGTTCTTTTTCTTCGAGCGGTGTTGAATTTACTACTGAGGCATATTTTGGCTGGAGTTTCCGGACAAGCCGCGTGAGTTCTAAATTATCGTAATGAACACTACCCTTATTCGATCCTATAAAATTCCAGCCGTTAATATCATCTGCATAACCATTCTTGTCATCATCGATTTTATTCAAGGTCTCTACCGCATTCGTCCAAATAATCCCTTTAAGATCTTCATGATTTTTATCGACACCTCCGTCAATTACCGCGACAACAACAGGTTTACTTTTCTTTCCTTTTAAAATTGTTTCGTAGGCTTTTTCGGTACTAATTCCAAAAACTCCATCTTTTTCTAAATCCAGGTTTTGCCAATTTGGTTTAGCTTCTTTCACATCTTGGGCAATACCCAACAGCGGAAACCATGTTATAAGTAAGAGGAAGTAAGCTTTCTTTACTGAGATCATATAAATTTCGTTTATTCTTAGATTAAGCTAACGCTTATTCGTTTAAATTAGATTTAAAAAAATGAAAGATAAAAGAATTTGACTATTTGGAATGATTGAGAAGACAATTAGTAAGAATTACGACAGCAGAAACTCCCTTACTCAGAACAAAAAAACCCTTTCTGTTATAGAAAGGGTTTAGGGGTTAATAAAATTTGGCACCGACCTACTCTCCCACGTGTTACCGCAGTACCATTGGCTCTGGCGGGCTTAACTTCTCTGTTCGGAATGGGAAGAGGTGGACACCGCCGATATAGGCACCTGAAGATTTTTAAAGGTGAAAGGTAGAAGGTGTAAGGTTTAAAGCTTGCGCCTCTTACCTTTATCCTTTGGCCTTTACCAATGACATATTATTGAAAGAAGTGATTGAAAAGTGAGAAGACAACGGTTGTTTCTGCTTGAGAAAGCTTCGGGTAATTAGTACTACTCGACTATGGTGTCACCACCTTTACATCTGTAGCCTATCAACGTCGTAGTCTTCGACAACCCTCAATGGAAAACTCATCTCGTGGCTAGTTTCGCACTTAGATGCTTTCAGCGCTTATCTATTCCCAACATAGCTACTCTGCAGTACAGCTGGCGCCATAACAGATTCACTAGAGGTTAGTCCAACCCGGTCCTCTCGTACTAAGGTCAGCCCCACTCAATTTTCCTACGCCCACAACAGATAGGGACCGAACTGTCTCGCGACGTTCTGAACCCAGCTCGCGTGCCACTTTAATCGGCGAACAGCCGAACCCTTGGGACCTTCTCCAGCCCCAGGATGTGACGAGCCGACATCGAGGTGCCAAACCTCCCCGTCGATATGAGCTCTTGGGGGAGATCAGCCTGTTATCCCCAGCGTACCTTTTATCCTTTGAGCGATGGCCCTTCCATGCAGAACCACCGGATCACTATATCCGTCTTTCGACCCTGTTCGACTTGTCTGTCTCACAGTCAAGCAAGCTTATGCTATTGCACTCCACGTACGGTTACCAAGCGTACTGAGCTTACCTTTGAAAGCCTCCGTTACCTTTTTGGAGGCGACCACCCCAGTCAAACTACCCACCAAACAATGTCCCCGACAGTGCCGGGTTAGACACCGAATACAGAAAGGGTGGTATTTCAACGTTGACTCCACGACTCCTAGCGAAGCCGCTTCACTGTCTCCCACCTATCCTACACATCCTGTATCCAATATCAATGTTAAGTTGTAGTGAAGGTGCATGGGGTCTTTCCGTCCCGTTGCGGGTAACCGGCGTCTTCACCGATACCACAATTTCACCGAGCTCATGGCTGAGACAGCGCCCAGATCGTTACACCATTCGTGCAGGTCGGAACTTACCCGACAAGGAATTTCGCTACCTTAGGACCGTTATAGTTACGGCCGCCGTTTACTGGGGCTTCGATTCAATGCTTCGCCTTGCGACTAACATCCCCTCTTAACCTTCCAGCACCGGGCAGGTGTCAGGCCTTATACCTCATCTTTCGATTTTGCAAAGCCATGTGTTTTTGTTAAACAGTCGCCTGGGCCTTTTCACTGCGGCTGCCATTGCTGACAGCGCCCCTTCTCCCGAAGTTACAGGGCCATTTTGCCGAGTTCCTTAGCCATGATTCACTCGAGCACCTTAGGATTCTCTCCTCGACTACCTGTGTCGGTTTACGGTACGGGTTTTTATAACCTGAAGCTTAGCGGGTTTTCTTGGAAGTCTGATTACCTGCTCTATCCACTTACCCGAAGGCTCGCGGTACTATTGGGTTTCAGCTAAACCTGCGGTTTTTCCTACAAGTCTAATACCTACGCCTTTTAACGATCTATTCCGTCAGATCGCGGCAGTTTCACTACTCCGTCACCACATCGCAGTTATAAAAAGTACTGGAATATTAACCAGTTGTCCATCGGCTTCGCCACCCGGCTACACCTTAGGCCCCGACTAACCCTGATCCGATTAGCGTTGATCAGGAAACCTTAGTCTTTCGGTGGGCGGGTTTCCCTCCCGCCTTATCGTTACTTATGCCTACATTTGCTTTTCTAACCTCTCCACCATCCATTACCAGACAGCTTCACTGATGTTAGAATGCTCCCCTACCGATATTTACATATCCCATAGCTTCGGTATACCACTTGATGCCCGTTTATTATCCATGCCCGATCGCTCGACTAGTGAGCTGTTACGCACTCTTTAAATGAATGGCTGCTTCCAAGCCAACATCCTAGCTGTCTATGCAATCGGACCTCGTTAGTTCAACTTAGCGGTAATTTTGGGACCTTAGCTGATGGTCTGGGTTCTTTCCCTCTCGGCGCGTGACCTTAGCACCCCGCGCCTCACTGCAGATCATATTTACTAGCATTCGGAGTTTATCTGGATTTGGTAGGATTTGACTCCCCCGCACCCAATTAGTAGCTCTACCTCTAGTAAACTTTATATCCACGCTGTTCCTAAAAACATTTCGGGGAGTACGAGCTATTTCCCAGTTTGATTGGCCTTTCACCCCTACCCACAGATCATCCGGAAGCTTTTCAACGCTTATCGGTTCGGTCCTCCAGTACCTGTTACGGCACCTTCAACCTGTCCATGGGTAGATCACAAGGTTTCGCGTCTACCTCCCCTGACTATGCGCCCTATTCAGACTCGCTTTCGCTTCGGCTGCGTGACTTAATCACTTAACCTTGCCAGGGAAGAGTAACTCGTAGGCTCATTATGCAAAAGGCACGCCGTCACGGAACTTGTCCGCTCCGACCGCTTGTAAGCACACGGTTTCAGGTTCTATTTCACTCCCCTGTTCGGGGTTCTTTTCACCTTTCCTTCGCAGTACTGGTTCACTATCGGTCTCTCAGGAGTATTTAGCCTTACCGGATGGTGCCGGCAGATTCCCACAAGGCGTCTCCAACCTCGCAGTACTCAGGATACCACTACTTTACTATCGCTTACAATTACGCAGCTCTCATGCTCTTTGGCCGGGTTTCCCACCCCGTTCATCTTCACTTTAGTATCGATATTGTGGTCCTACAACCCCGCATATGCCGTAACATATGTGGTTTGGGCTCTTTCCCTTTCGCTCGCCACTACTCAGGAAATCATTATTATTTTCTCTTCCTCTGCTTACTTAGATGTTTCAGTTCAGCAGGTTCGCGCTATTGCAATATACCTTCAGTATATTAGGTTTCCCCATTCGGAAATCTGCGGATCAATTCATATTTGCTAATCCCCGCAGCTTATCGCAGCTTATCACGTCCTTCATCGCCTCTGAGAGCCAAGGCATCCCCCGTGTGCCCTTTCTTACTTTCTTCTACGTATGCCGCTTTTGCTCGGCATCGTATGCTTTTTTGATTAGTTTAAAGTCTTAAGCCCTACCTTTTAAGTCTTTCAACTTAAAACTTAGAACATACAACTTTGAACTGTCTCTACTGTTGTCTTCTCTTTCAATTACTTCTTCCAATATGTCAAAGAACTTTATTTGCGTTTTAAGTGTAGCTCTTAAGTTGTAAGATGTACTTACTACTTAAAACTCTCGACTTAAAACTCAAAGCGTGGAGAATAACGGATTCGAACCGTTGACCCCCTGCGTGCAAGGCAGGTGCTCTAGCCAGCTGAGCTAATTCCCCTTAGATTTACCCTTTTGTAGTCCCGTCCAGATTTGAACTGGAGACCCCTACATTATCAGTGTAGTGCTCTAACCAGGCTGAGCTACGGGACTGCTTTATCAATCACGCCTCTCATGGCTATTACCACTGATTGGCTCATCTTTGGGTTTCTTCTTTTCTCTTTTTAAAGAATATCTGTAGCATAACGAGTGTCAATTCTACACTCTAGAAAGGAGGTATTCCAGCCGCACCTTCCGGTACGGCTACCTTGTTACGACTTAGCCCCAGTTACCGGTTTTACCCTAGGCGGCTCCTTGCGGTTACCGACTTCAGGTACCCCCAGCTTCCATGGCTTGACGGGCGGTGTGTACAAGGCCCGGGAACGTATTCACCGCGTCATTGCTGATACGCGATTACTAGCGAATCCAACTTCATGAGGTCGAGTTGCAGACCTCAATCCGAACTGTGAATGGCTTTTTGAGATTGGCATCTTATTACTAAGTAGCGGCCCTCTGTACCATCCATTGTAGCACGTGTGTAGCCCCGGACGTAAGGGCCATGATGACTTGACGTCGTCCCCTCCTTCCTCTCTGTTTGCACAGGCAGTCTGAATAGAGTCCCCACCTTTACATGCTGGCAACTATTCAAAGGGGTTGCGCTCGTTGCGGGACTTAACCCAACACCTCACGGCACGAGCTGACGACAGCCATGCAGCACCTAGTTTCGTGTCCCGAAGGACGATAGCGTCTCTGCTATCTTCACTAACTTTCAAGCCCGGGTAAGGTTCCTCGCGTATCATCGAATTAAACCACATGCTCCTCCGCTTGTGCGGGCCCCCGTCAATTCCTTTGAGTTTCACCCTTGCGGGCGTACTCCCCAGGTGGAATACTTAACGCTTTCGCTTAGACGCTAACTGTATATCGCTAACATCGAGTATTCATCGTTTAGGGCGTGGACTACCAGGGTATCTAATCCTGTTTGATCCCCACGCTTTCGTGCCTCAGCGTCAATTAAACTTTAGTAAGCTGCCTTCGCAATTGGTGTTCTGTGACATATCTATGCATTTCACCGCTACTTGTCACATTCCGCCTACCTCAAGTTCATTCAAGCCTATCAGTATCACAGGCACTGCGATGGTTGAGCCACCGTCTTTCACCCCTGTCTTAATAGGCCGCCTACGCACCCTTTAAACCCAATAAATCCGGATAACGCTTGGATCCTCCGTATTACCGCGGCTGCTGGCACGGAGTTAGCCGATCCTTATTCCTACCGTACATTCAACCTCTTACTCGTAAAAGGGTTTATTCCGGTATAAAAGCAGTTTACAACCCGTAGGGCCGTCTTCCTGCACGCGGCATGGCTGGTTCAGAGTTGCCTCCATTGACCAATATTCCTTACTGCTGCCTCCCGTAGGAGTCTGGTCCGTGTCTCAGTACCAGTGTGGGGGGTCATCCTCTCAGATCCCCTAGACATCGTCGTCTTGGTGAGCCGTTACCTCACCAACTAACTAATGTCACGCATGCCCATCTTAATCCTATTAATATTTGATCATTAAACGATGCCGTTCTGTGATTTTATGCGGTGTTAATCCGAATTTCTTCGGGCTATCCCCCTGATTAAGGTAGGTTGCATACGCGTTACGCACCCGTGCGCCGGTCTCTAAGGAGCAAGCTCCTTATACCCCTCGACTTGCATGTGTTAAGCCTGCCGCTAGCGTTCATCCTGAGCCAGGATCAAACTCTTCATC
>Ga0068627_1000367_pt1 | contig 10368 bp, 7 predicted proteins | sample InSIn1gowninarea_FD_77430 | JGI IMG/M metagenome (GOLD analysis project Ga0068627, IMG submission 77430) | Clean room microbial communities from NASA Spacecraft Assembly Facility at Jet Propulsion Laboratory, Pasadena, California, USA -... ... | reverse complement strand
TGAGAGACCTTAATCATTTGCTGGCAGCAGAGAAAGCCCTGCATGAAAAACAATTCAGCGTGGATGGATTTGAATGGATAGACCTCAACCACCGTGCAGAATCTGTTATCGCGTATGCCCGTAAGGGAAATAACAAAACAGATGAATTACTTGTGATCCTGAACCTGTCACCGGTTCCCAGGTGGGATTGGGTAATTGAGGTAAACCGTTCATATAAGGCCGAGATTTTCAACAGTGATCTTTCAAAATATGGAGGAACAGGGGATGTGAACAATCCTGATATCAGGATCCAGCCTCTTGAAGCGTTGGACGAAGATGGGAATATCCTGAAACCTGTTTCAAATCAAGACCAACGATTCCGTCTTACGATCAATTTACCTCCCCTGGCAGCCCTGGTGCTGAAGTAACAACCTCCGAGGTAACCTCGGAGGTTAATTTTAGCAAAATGCTGAGGATTAGGGCTTGTATAAGCCATGGTTAATTTCTAATTTCGGTGAACCGATCAAAAAACACCAATATTCCTATGTCTAAGCTTTTCTTTCTCCTGGCATTTACTGCCTTATCAACTGCCGCAATTTCTCAATCTGACAGCGCTGCTGTTTACCTTCAAAAAGGACTCGATGAAAAAGCAAAAGGCCGTTGGAATGTATCACTTCAACACCTGGAAAAAGCAAACCAGTATAAAAAAGATGATCCACAAATTGTAGCTGAATTATCAGCCGCATACCTTGGACTGCGCAAATACCAGCAGGCCAAGTCAGGATTTCTGCAACTTGAAAAACTGGGAGTAAAAACAGACAGCACTTATCGCCAGCTGATGCTGCTTTCTTTCAACATGCGCCAGTGGGATGATGCCATTAAATATGCAAGCCTTTTAAAGAATACCAAAAAAGATGAGCAGACTGCTTATTACCTCGGCAAATCTTTTTATGAAAAATCTGACCTGGGTAATGCCATCACCTATATGAATATCGCAGCAAAGGAAAATCCTTCCAACCCTGAAATTCCTTATACAGTTGCAAGGGCTTATGCTGATATGATGAATTATAAACAGGCCATTCCATTTTTCCATAAGGCTATTGAACTGAATCCTGCACAGAGCCGATGGATCTATGAAATGTCATTGATCTATTATGCAATCCCTGATGATGCCAACGCATTAAAATACATGCTTGAAGCAGGAGAGAAGGGTTACCGTAAGGATAACGAATACCTGCAAAACCTGGCAACAGCTTATGTAAATGCAGGCAAACCCGCTGAAGGTATTGCCATGCTGCAGGAAATTTTGAAGAACAGACCCACGGATATGAATATCCTTAACATGATCGCTGAATCTTATTATGACATCAAAAAATATGATGATGCCATTACCTATTTTGATAAGATCCTCGAAATTGATAAGACCAATGCAGAAGCATTGTATATGATTGGTATGAGCTTCCAGAAAAAAGGGGAGAAGGCAAAGGGGCAGGCATTATGTGATAAAGCCATTGAAATGGATCCGAGCCTGAAGAGTCTGAAACAGGAGAAGCAAATGGGGTTCTAAAATTTTTTTTTACCGCCAAGAAAGAAGTACGCCAAGTATGGGGTTTGATAAAACCTTTTTCTTGGCGTTTCCTTTTTTTCTTATTTCTTGGCGGTAAAAAATTTACATTCTGTCTGGTACCCTGATACCTAAAAGATGCATCCCTTCTTTAATTGTATCAGCTGTAAGTTGACAGATATTCAAACGCAATTGTTTTTTATATTCTGATTCGGCTTTGAGAACAGAATGTTCCGTATAAAAACTATTGTAGGTTTTTGCCACAGTAAACAGGTAAATAGCGATCACGGAAGGATTGTATTCAGCAGCTGCCTGTTTTACTACTGAACCATATTGGTCAAGGAGAATCAATAAATCCTTCTCTAATTTTTCAAGTCCGGTTTCATGTTGTTTCAAATCCTGCGGTTGTTCCTTTCTCAGAATAGAACGGATACGTGCATGGGTATACTGGATAAAAGGACCTGTAAAACCATGGAAATCGATGGATTCCTCGGGATTAAAAATCATCCGCTTTTTGGGATCGACCCGCATCAGATAGAATTTAAGCGCGCCCAGTCCAAGTATATCATATAACTCGGTAAGTTCTGAAGGTGTAAAATCCTTCACCTTGCCCAGTTCCTGCGTATGTTTCGCAGCGATGGCCACCATTTCATTTACGAGGTCATCTGCATCCACCACAGTGCCTTCACGGCTTTTCATTCTGCCGCTTGGAAGTTCGACCATTCCATAACTCAGGTGAAAAATACCGTTGCCATAGGGCTTGCCTAATTTTTTCAGGATCAGCTGCAAAACTTTCATATGATAGTTTTGTTCATCAGCGATCACATAAATACTCTGATCGTACGGGAAGTCCTTATATTTTTCGTCAGCCAGTCCCAGATCCTGGGTGATGTAAACCGAAGTGCCATCCTTTCTCAGTAAAAGTTTTTCATCCAGGCCTTCATCAGAAAGATCGATCCAAACGCTGCCATCCTCTTTCCGGTAAAATAAACCGGAAGCAAGACCATCCTCCACGAAAGTTTTACCCAGCAGATAGGTACCGCTTTCATAATAGATTTTCTCAAAATCAGTCCCGATCCTTTTATAGGTTTCATCAAATCCCTTATAAACCCATTCATTCATTTTTTTCCAAAGAGCGATCACTTCAGGCTTGCCATTTTCCCAGTCAACCAGCATTTGCTGGGCTTTTTTCATCACTGGTGTATTAGCACGGATGATCTCTTTGAAATCATCCTGCATTTTTTTCAGCTTTTCTTTATCCTTTTCGGAATTACCAGGCACCGCGTTTATGAGTTCTTTCAGTTCAATGACTTTCTGCCGGTGTTTTTCTTCAATTTCACTGGTATCTCCGTCAAGTACTTTTGTGGTAAGTTGCGCGGCTTCTTCCTTGATCTGGTTTTCGCAACGCACATAATAATCACCCACAAGGTGATCACCCTTAATACCGGTTGATTCAGGTGTGGCGCCTTCAGAAAAGAGCTGCCAGGCGATCATACTCTTACAAATATGAATCCCGCGGTCATTTACAATGCAGGTCTTCATTACCTCGCTGCCATTGGCCTTGATGATCTCAGCTACACTCCATCCCAGGAAATTATTACGCAGGTGTCCAAGATGCAAAGGCTTGTTGGTATTTGGAGAGGAGTATTCAACGATTACCTTTCTTCCAGTGGCAACAGGTATGGTATGCCCTGAGGATAAAAACCGCAGGAAATGATCATCAGCCACACAGAGGTTCAGGAAACCCTTAATAAGATTATAACCGGTAAATAGGCCAGGGTGATTTGATACAAGCCATTCACCAATCTCTTTTCCTAATTCATCAGGGGATCTTTTCAATTGTTTGATCAATCCAAACAAAACAATGGTGTATTCACCTTTAAATTCCGGTTTGGTTTGATTTACCTGGATATCGTCTGGTGTGATCCCTGTTTTATAGATAGATTCTATAGCTTTCGCGCCTGCTTCCTTGATTTGCTGAACTAAACTCATGCCCCTTACTGATTTGGCCGCAATTTACTGAATGTGAAAATGGGAATGCCAATTACGCCTGCAATCCAGGCATCTCATATTGTTCAATTTTCACATTTTCTATTGATGCTTCATCGAAAATGGTTGGAATAACATCACAATTGCATTTAATTTAGCAGCTTCCATGAAGAGTATCCACCATATCGTCAGGAAAAGTATATTTTCTTTGCTGGATGTATTCTACCCGCTTGTTAAACGCTTCATGCCTTTGCAGACCTATCATTATGCAGCATGTGGTGGTACAAATACATTTTTAAGTCTACTGATTTATTTTGTTTCCTATAATTATATTCTGGATAAGCAGGTACTGGATTTAGGGTTCATAGCTTTTCAGCCGCATATTGCAGCCTTGTTCATTTCATTCATCATCACATTCCCAATTGGCTTTTACCTGAGCATGTATGTAATTTTCCAGGGTTCTTACCTTAAAAGAAAGGTGCAGTTCTTTCGTTATTTTATTGTAATCATGGGATGCATGGTCATTAACTATATCTGCCTGAAGATCTTTGTAGAATATTTTGGGTGGTTTCCCACTCCTTCACAAATGCTTACAACAGGAGTTGTAATCCTTTTCAATTATTTTTCACAGCGTCATTTTTCTTTCCGCTCTGTGAAACCTTCGGCAAAAAGTAAAAGCGTTACTGTTTAAAATTGAGGTTAACCTCAGACACCATCACACTTAATTTTCCTACACAATTACTCCTGATCAGTAAATGCTGTGGGAGGGCATAAACATCAGTAAGACTCAACTGTTCCACTGCACCGGAACCACGAATGCCTTTTGTCCATTCCCGGTTGAGCCATTGGTTCATGGCAACTGAAGCGGTGTCATAATACTGGGAAAGATCGAATGAAGTATATTTTTTCATTTCATTGACGATCTTTTTATTAAAAAGCCACTTCGCAGTTTTCAATAAAAGACTTTTGGTACGCAGGTCATAGTCCAGGTCATGCACTTCAATGGTTTTCGTAGCGGTATCATATACCGGTTTGCCGGTAAAATGGATGGTGCCATCAAAGGAACCGGTAAAATTGATACCGATCAGGAGTCTGCCGGTAGTATCTCCGGTTACGGTTGCCTGGTTCACGATGATATGCTTTTTGAATATTCCATCTGCCAGATCAAATCTTTTACCTGCCAGGTACTGGTTCATTACTTTACCCAGTGAATCATATTGAAGCGCTGCTTCCAGGTAAATATTGAATCCTCCGGGATTAGCCGCATCCGTTAGGTCTGGAATCGGTGAATTGGTCCCTGCTGGTCTTTCAAAGCTAACGACCGGGGTAGCCGAAATGCCAATGTTGATATTGAGCAGGTCATTTTGCGCATTGATGTTTTGCATGCGAAGCTTTTTAGGATGTAAGGTAAAATAGCCCAGACCGGGAATAGCATATACATCATTGAGCATATTCCATGCATATTGCATCCAGGGCTTGAGGTTAATGAAGCGGTACTGTTCCTCCATGATTTTTTTTGAAGCATCCAGTTCAGCCTTCAGTCCCTTGATTACTTCTTTAGTAATGTCCTCACCCCAGAAACAAACGGAACATTTATCTATGGCAACTGGTTCCTTTCTTTCAATGTTTGAATGGAGCATGTAATTATTATACAACCTGAAAGTGCTGGCAAAACCGATGTTCACTTTCCTTTCGCCTTCATCAAACCCACAGCGGCATGCTGGTGTCCAGGGAGAAAGAACGACACCGCCAACACAACTCCTTGTAGACCCGGTAATCTGGTAATACCCCAGGAAATTCAGGTTCATGGTGGTACCATTCATGCCGATGTTAAGCGGTGATCTGCGGAAATGATATTTATAGCGAGTGGCACAATCTGACTGCACCCATCCATTGGGATAATCAGGTGAAGTGAATACTGTATCTACATTTTTTTCGGCAAGCGCGAATATCGGTTTGAGATTTACCTGGATAGGGATGTCGATCCTGGATTCAGGGAGGGAATCGATCTGTATGCCCGAATGGGTGGTTTGAGAAAAACCGGGAAATAGAGCAAGGATTAGAACTATCAAAAAAGCAAAACGCATATTTAACTTACTTGTTCAAATAAAAAACGAAAATCTAAATATTCATTTCCATTTATTGAATTTCATTCAACTACCCCGGGAAATAATGTCCAAAAATTGTTTTTCATTTCTTTATTACAATTTTTGTTGCTTGATAAAGCAGGAGATACTTTGCAGCTATCTTTTGGTTTTGTGAGAGGCACAATAATGCAAACTTCTGGTTTAACAGGAAATTCAGAAAAATAAAGTTGATCCTTATTACAACTAACAATAAAAAAATTGATAACTATCAAATACAAACATAAATACCCTCTACCTTTCATTGAATAATATTTAAACTCATTTAACTTTCACCTGTTCGCAGGATTCTTCCATTGTTTACCCAGTCGTTCGACAGATTCTTTTACCCTTGTCTGCCTGGTTTCTTCTTTTTTGGCCGTCACGATCCATTCTATATATTCTTTTTTATTGCTGAAGGAAAGAGCATCAAAAAATTCAGCTTCTTTATTTGACTTTTTTAAAAGCTTTTCAAAGTCTTCCGGGAGTCTTACGGTTTTTGTTTTGGGATCCACAAAATCAAATACTGGTCTTGTTTTAGGCTTGGCTTCCTTCTTACGGTCTGCCTCCGTTTTTTCCCTCATCCCAAATGCCGACCAGGTATCATCAAAGGAAAGCAGGTTGATCCATTGCATGTCATGTTTCATCAATTCTTCCCATCCATTATCCCGGTTCAGGTCTGTCTGCATACCAGAACTGCCTTTTGGATAAAAGATCCAGCAGATTGTCTCACCCCTCACTATTCCAATGATCTTTTTGATCCCTTTTTCCATCTCTGATTTTGTTTTTACAAACCAATGCACCTGGTCCGCTTTCTTAGTCATTTCTGTAAAATGAACTCCCGCCGGTAGTTCATGCCAGCTTTTTTCGATCCCATTTGGAGCACCAATGGTCAAAATGGTCATATGCTCCCTGATCTTGAATTTTTGCGCTGTAGTAGTGGCCATCGAATTTTTTGGGCTAAAAATGAATGTTTTAATCAAATAGTAAAAATCGACTTCAATTTAAGAAATGCAAGGTACTGTGCAGCCAAAAGTTCAATACGCTTAAATTCATTGGACAACAGCCAGTTGGAGACTGCCAAAATTGCACATAAGGAGCCACGGCATAATCATTGTTAAGCAGTACTGAACCTGTCTACCGTCAGGCAGGAATTAAAATTCTTAATTCATGGGAAAAATAATCGGAATAGACCTGGGTACAACCAACAGTTGCGTATCTGTAATGGAAGGCAATGAGCCCGTAGTAATCGCCAATGATGAAGGGCGCCGCACAACGCCTTCTGTAGTGGCATTCTTGAAAAATGGAGAAAGGAAAGTGGGTGATCCTGCCAAAAGACAGGCTATTACCAACCCGCAGAATACAATAACCAGTGTGAAAAGATTCATGGGCCGCCGGCATGATGAGGTGACCGAAGAGATCAGCCATTGGAGTTATAAAGTAGCAAAAGGTGACAATAATACGGTTCGTATTGATATAGATGGCAGATTGTATACCCCGCAGGAAATTTCTGCCATGGTATTGCAGAAAATGAAAAAAACTGCCGAAGACTACCTGGGACAGGAAGTAACGGATGCGGTGATTACCGTACCTGCTTATTTCAATGATGCCCAGCGCCAGGCCACTAAAGAAGCTGGTGAGATCGCTGGTCTGAATGTACGCAGGATCGTTAACGAGCCTACAGCAGCGGCCCTTGCTTATGGCCTGGACAAAGGTGGTAAAGACCATCATATTGCCGTATTTGACCTCGGTGGCGGTACTTTCGATATCTCCGTTCTTGAGCTGGGTGATGGTGTGTTTGAAGTAAAATCTACCAATGGTGATACCCACCTTGGAGGTGATGATTTTGACAAAGTGATCATGGACTGGCTGGCCGAGGAATTCAAAAGAGATGAAAACGTGGACCTGCGCAAAGATCCAATGGCTTTGCAACGTTTGAAAGAAGCTTCTGAAAAAGCAAAAGTGGAATTGTCTTCTTCATCTGAAACTGAGATCAATCTTCCTTATATCACTGCGGTGGATGGTGTTCCCAAACACCTTGTGAAAAAAATATCAAGAGCCAAATTTGAACAACTGGCTGATACGCTGTTCGCACGTTGTCTCAAACCCTGTGAGCAGGCTTTGAAAGACGCTGGACTGTCTACTTCACAAATTGATGAAGTGATACTGGTAGGTGGTTCAACACGTATTCCTAAAGTGCAGGAGATCGTAGAAAAATTCTTTGGCAAAAAACCAAATAAAGGGGTGAATCCTGATGAAGTGGTAGCCGTTGGTGCAGCTATCCAGGGTGCCGTTCTTACAGGTGAAGTGAAAGATGTATTGCTGCTTGATGTTACACCTCTCAACCTGGGTATCGAAACCTATGGTGGTGTAATGACAACGATGATCCCATCCAACACAACCATCCCAACCAAAAAATCAGAGACTTTCTCAACTGCTTCCGATAACCAGCCGGGCGTACAGATCCATGTATTGCAGGGGGAAAGACCTATGGCCAACCAGAACAAGAGCCTTGGTATTTTCAACCTGGATGGTATACCGCCCGCACCAAGGGGTGTACCACAGATTGAAGTGATCTTTGATATTGATGCTAACGGTATTCTTCATGTAACCGCTAAGGATAAGGGGACAGGCAAAGAGCAGAAAATCCGCATTGAAGCTGGAAGTGGTTTGAGCAAGGAAGAAGTGGAAAAAATGAAGGCTGAAGCAAAAGCAAATGAAGCAACTGATAAAGCGGAACGTGAAAAAGTTGAAAAACTCAACCAGGCAGACAGCCTGATCTTCCAGACAGAAAAACAACTGAAAGATTATGGTGACAAAATTCCAGCTGATAAAAAAGCACCGATCGAATCAGCACTTGCAAAACTGAAAGAAGCTCATAAATCACAGGACCTTGCAGTGATCGATCCTGCAGTTGCCGAATTGAATAACGCATGGACTGCAGCCAGCGAAGAATTGTATAAAGCCAGCCAGCAGGCAGGCGGACAACAACAACCGGAAGCTGATGGCGGCCAGCAGCAAAATGCAGGCGGCTCCAGTGAAAATGTAACGGATGCCGAGTACGAAGAAGTGAAATAAAGTCTTCTTATTGATAAAAAAACCCCGCTCACGCGGGGTTTTTTATTTTAGTTCCTGGTGTCCGAAAGATAAAGCAATGCCGCTTCCGCTTAAAGGCAGAATGGATTTGCAGGTATTTGCTTAGCCGATGGTGTGAATCATTTTTTCCTGAAGCCTCCAACCTGGTGCAGCAAACGGTTATGTGTGATGGAGTGACCCTGTTCATGTTCCTCTTCACTGCCCAGGAATGTATCCTGATCCTCTTCATCCAGTTCCTCCCAAAATTCCTTCCCGCTTTCATAGGATTCAAGAACAGCTTTGGCTTCTTCGAGTATAAACTCATCGTTGCAGCTATCCACCAGGGTGTGCAGCTTCTGTTTTAAATCTGGGTTCATATAAAACGGTTTCTTTAAAGTTAAACAAATCATTTATTAGAAAACAGGCCAATCTGTGGTGGTGAATTCTTATAATTCTGTCAGGTTGTAGCAACGCAGGGACATGCCAACGGCATGTCCGCGCAAAAATTGCAGAATACATCCAAATGGAATTTCAGCTAGATTAAAATTTGGAATATAATTCCAATGAACCGATTGGAGTACTAATCATTGGTGGGTATGCGGACATGCCGTTGGCATGTCCCTACGTGGCAATCATCCCAATCATGAACATCATAAAAAACATGATTTAACATGGCTTGCTTGCAGTTTGAGGCCGCATGATTTAGTTTAGCACCATCCCATGAGATATGTTGTCTTTTTTGCCTTAGTATTTATCATTTTTACCACTGGTTTTAAAGTTCAGGGGCATAACCCCATGCCACTGGAAAATTTATGGGATACACTCGCACCCAGGTTCAAAGCCTTAGAGCATAAATCAAAAAATCAAATAAAGTCTGATGGTGACATCAGCCTGATAACAGGTCTGGATAACAGTTTGTTTCTAACAGATACTGCTGCAAAAAAAGCTTATCTCTACCTGGAAACAAGGATCGGGAATTTTATTAGTGATACGGCCAACAGGGTTCCTTTGAATATCAGTATCGTGATTGACAGGAGTGGTTCAATGCAGGGAATTAAAATGGGCCAGGCCAAGAGGGCTGCAAGAACCATCATTGACCAGTTGCATCCTGAAGACTTTGTAAGCATTGTGATCTATGATAATAATGTAGACAGCGTTCAATCTCCCATACAGGCAAAAGACAAACAGGCTATCCGGAAAAAGATTGATGGCATTGCACCACGCGGAAGCACCAATTTATGGGGTGGTTCAGAAATGGGATATGATTTTGTGAAAAGAAATTACAAAGAAGGTTTTGTAAACAGGGTTTTACTGATCAGCGATGGTATTGCCAATACCGGCCTTACCGATTCTACATTGATCCGTTTGAAAGTGCGCCATTTCAAAGATGAAGAAGGGATCACCATTTCAACATTCGGTGTTGGATATGATTATAATGAAAGCCTGATGACGGATATGGCGGAGACAGGAGCAGGTAATTATTATTTCATCGACGCCGCTGAAAAACTCACAGGAATTTTTGAGAATGAACTCGCCGGACTTCTGATGCTTGCAGCCAGGGATGCGGAGATCAAAATAAATTTTGCGGAAGGAGTGAAACTTGAAAAAGGGTACCCATTAAGATTTACACAAAACAAT
>Ga0068627_1000366_pt1 | contig 10370 bp, 7 predicted proteins | sample InSIn1gowninarea_FD_77430 | JGI IMG/M metagenome (GOLD analysis project Ga0068627, IMG submission 77430) | Clean room microbial communities from NASA Spacecraft Assembly Facility at Jet Propulsion Laboratory, Pasadena, California, USA -... ... | reverse complement strand
TTTCTTGGTAATAGGTGGAAGTCTTCTTTTTCCGTAACCTGAATGGATTGGTACGGTATTCAACCTAAACAGGGATGGAATGGTAACAGCAATGGAATGTGTTCCGTTAAATGAATGAAAGGAGATTTCTATTACTCAAACAAGCATGAAACGTATGCTTGGATCTTTCCCCAGTACCTTTAGTCTAAGCAATCATTGAAGATAGAGATCTTTCTTTGAGACTTCAACTTGAGACTTGAGACGTTTCACTTTCGACTTTAAGTCATTTCTTTGACCCTCTTTCAACTTAGAGCAAAGCAAGCTGACAAGCAAGCTTGCGAATCCATTTATTGATTCCCCGGGACCAATAGCAGCTACATAAATTTGAAGGAGAATCCGTAGGGGTCGTTCCTAGAATAAGCGGTACCTGATGAACCCACCATTACGACTTTCGACAATATAAGAAGAATTCTAAGTCCTATTTACTTGCTTGCCCTATCAAGGAAGGACATGAACAAGATGGGATAAGCGCATCGGAGTAAGGAATAGGTTGCAGTGGTCCTACGGGAAGGAAGCGACAAGTTCCTCGGATAGGCACCACCCATGAGGGGTCCGAAACGACGCTTTCTCCGGGCAGAGGTGGCGCTCCAGCTCCATTTTCAATGTTTAGCAATGCCGATACTGCATATCGCGCATGCCTGATAAACATCACAGAAAACTTCTGCTTTAAGCTATAGCTAGGTCTGAGCCCCTTTCTAATCAAGTTTTGTCTCTTCTTTCCCCATTTACAGGGGATTGACTAACCCCACGGATATGTTGTCACATTTAGCTCAGCCTGTTATAGCGAGCAAGCAAAGCCTACTTCTACTTTGTTGGAGAGAAATCCTGCCCCCTAATGCTATCAGCGGATCATAAATGAGCCCAGCTTCGCTAAACTCGCACCGACCGTTAAATACGCAAAGTCTGAAGCAGCTGGCGTTGTTGGCATCCTACGAATATGCACTACTCTAGCACGCTTCTCCATAGGAAGGCGAGGCTTGCCCGCCCCATCCTTCCTTCCCTTGCTTCAGGCCCGGATCTTTCTGGAAAGAGATTGATATTTGAGCCGATCAAGCAGGGCGGGGGTTACCGAAGATAAGGATCTAGGGGTTCTCGCTGAAGATAAGGATGCATAGAAGCGTGGTACCATACTAGTACAAGCCATCACAAGTCTAAGCTGTAGCCATGACACGAGTACAAGTCATCAGCAGATTGATTCTCTATCTCGCCTCTTTAGAGCATCTATATCGCCAACCAAGGAACGTGAGCCAACCAGGGCACGTGAGCCAACCAGGGCACGTTATATCAAAAACTATCGAATCAATACTAGCAGGAAAGAGTCAATTGATTCTTCCCAGATTTGTCTTCCTCGAATAGTCACCATCATTTGTTTCTTTGTTCATTCCCGAACCGGGCATTTTTCACCCATCAACTTCATTTCCTAGATCTGGAGGGTCGTGTGTTCTTGCATCTCGTTATCTTCATTTTCTCTTATCCCTTTTGTTCAAACGTTCTCTTCCGGAGTGGTCCCTAAAGCGCTTGTTCAACATCTTTTGATTCATGTAGCGAAACTGTCTGTGACAATTTGGACTTCGGGAATAGAAGATGCTGGAATGGGATAAGGAATGGATATACGTATGTAATAGATGGCCAGATCCTTCCAAATATCGATCCGTCGATTATCTATTTTTATAGCTTCGTTAACCTGAGCGATCGATTGCTTGATTGGTTGATTAACTAACGTGATATTCGTCTTTTCCTAGAGTGAATCCGCTTATTGCCATATTCCTTTTTGGATATCCGTCAGCAGAGAGGATAGTCCGAATCGACTTTGCCTGGATACCATGGACACGTATTAATCCCTGGGTCTAGAGCATAGCGAATCGGGGGTTAGGAAAAGATAGCGGTAGATAAGTAAGTAAGTAAGGGTTATCCCCCTAAGTCAAAAAAAGGTTATACCCTTGCCCTCAGAAGCGCAAGCCCTCCGGACCTTTCTTTATTGCCAATTCTAAATACCCATCCTTCTAGCCCAGCTCATCAGTGTGGAAATTCATTAGTCGGTCGAGAAAGACCTGAAAGTAAAGGGGAAGGCCCATCCTGGCGGGGTTTACGGGTGAAAAAGAGCAGGTTGATAAGGATCGATCATAGGGTGGGGTTTACTTCGCGTTAGAAGGGTTGGTCGATAAGGACCTTACTGGGCAGGACCTGCTCCCGTCGAACTCCAAGGATATTGATTCCCCTCAAATCTTGGGTGAAGTAGTGTATGGAGATATTATCACCCTATCCGCGCATCAACAAACCTTTGACTTTTCTTTTCACGGCGATCGGCAATGAAAAAGAAGGCCTTTCTTTCATCCTTTCATTCCTTGCACTAGGAAGCGCAAGCCCCTCCGGGACCTTCTTTCATATTTGAATACAATCGGAAATGGATTGGTTTTCAATCTATAGGAGGGAAATCCAGGGTGCAACTCGAAAAAACACACACACAGTATATATGTCTGTTCCTTTAGTATTGAAAGTGCTCACTCACTTCGTTCTCCCTCCGAACCCTAGACCTGATAGTGTAATCTCCGTTTCGGGTCGAATGGGACTAACTGGGAGTGATATACGCTCCTGGATCGATCTGGTCATGAGCAGGTGGAAAAGGGAGCTCCGACGACCCGCTTAAAATAGAGAGGCCATTCAAAGTATGCTGCCATTCATGGGCTGTTTGTTCCTAGTCGTCAACGCCCACCCACTACTGCTTATTCGGGTGCTTATCAGCCTAAGGACTCCATTACGCTCACGAGCTGGCTTACCCTTTCGTTCGCGCCTTCCATCCTGCATTCATTTATTGGCCGTACCAGGCCAGGGTATCTGACCTATGTTACGCCTAATCATCCCAAATTGTCATTTTTAGTGCTGTTTGCCAAGGGGAAAACTTATTCCTCGAGTCCTGTCTGGATCCTCTCCTTCACCCGCCTATCACTCATTATTCCTCTTGTGCGGGAGGCCTTGATGGTGCGGGATTCATTTATGGTGGATGGTGCGAGATTGCCTAATTCCGGTGGTTCGCCTGGTTCGTACCCTCAATGATCAGTGACAGGTATGTCTACACTTTTGAACGAATCGGGAAGCTTATCATTACTCTTGGCACGTTTGCGGCATCTCCTTCCGCCATTACTTTCTCTATCCAAACTATCTCTCTCCAACCGAAGCACAGGAAGGACACTTTAGATTACTTATTGAAAGGGAGGGCCCGGGAAGCTTAGATCAATTGGGAAGCCTGGTTAATATCTGTACTTTCAGCGTGCAAGCGAGGAGCCTCGTCCCGCCTACTCTCGCCTTCCTGCTCTAACCAAGTAATACCGCATCGATAATGAATACCGCGAGGAGGCTAAGGGCTTGCCGACGTATAAGCTCTTGAAATTGAAGACTAGCCAACGAGAAGTAGGTGTAAGGTGTAAGCCGACAAGAAGTAGGTGTAAGCCGACAAGAAGTAAGTGTAAGTTTTGGGCTTTTCTCTTTACTGGCCGGGCTGGCCTAACTGTTTTGTCTCTTGGCTGGCTGGAGGACTTAGCTTGCTCGCTAGATGTTTCTGTGTCGGGGCGTTCCATAGCTGAAGGATGGCTGTACTGACCCTAGTCCGAACAGGATCTAAGTCTCCCCTAGTGCGAACAGTAAGTTTGAAAGTAGCTAAAGTCAGTCTAGTCCCTGGAAGGAAAACTAATTACGAAGGCTGTAAGCACGAATCTGGTCTGGACAAACTAAGCTGTGGAAGCATGAAAAAACTAAGCTCTGTAGGCAGGAATAAGTCCCAGGCTCTATAAGCATGACCGGATTGTCTGTCTAAATGAATGAGTGGAGTAATAACATAAGTAATAGTCAATGTGTCTGATATACTCAAAACCCCCTCTATCTCTCTGGAAGCGTAAGCAGTAATCTGAAGAAAGCTCTGTAAGTATAAGTCAAAAGCTCTGTAAGCACGAATATGTGCCAAGCTCTGTCAAATCTGTAGCAAAAAAGCTCTGCTCTGGAAGTACAAATATAAAAAAAGCTGTGGAAGGACGACTTGGCTGTTCGAAAGAATGGGATAATAACATAAGTAATAAAAGGGAATGTGTCTTATCGACCAACGATGGAAAAACTCTGTAAGCACGACTAAACTCCTCCGGACAACCTTTTTGTTGATATGGAAGCCAGGAAAAAGTCCCAAGGCTGTAAGCAGGAATCGTAATAGTGTAGTAGTAACATAAGTAATCCAAAAGCGGTAAGCGTGTTCCCGCCCCGGGCTTTCTTTTCCCGGCACAGCTCTCTGATGGGTCTGACCGTAGGTTGTACTGTCTGACTGAGGCTGTCCTTGAGGCTTCCATAAAGGCTGTTCGGCTGACATAAAGTCCTTGAGGCTGACTGAAATAAAGGCTGTCCTTGAGGGTGTCCCCCCCGCCGCATGGTGTGGGAGCAACTAAGGCCTGGTGGGTCGTGCTCTAGCTCCAGCCGGTGCTCCAGCTCCATAAAGTCTCCCGTGTCCCTGGCTTAGGTGGGCAGGTGCTCCAGTCCAGCTCCAGCAAGTAGTAGGCAACGCCAGGCTTGTCAATAAAAAGTCCCTTGGCTTGTGAATGAGGCTTCTCGGCTGAGTGTGATAGCTAAATATCAAGTAGGCTCTTGAGGGTAGGTGATCTGATCTTAAAAAAAGCTAGGTAGGCATGGGTCTACTTCTGACCATATTCGTTCAAATAGGTAGGATCGCTGGACTAACTAGGTAGGCATCGGATGGCAAGATCTTAAGGTAGGTAGGTGCCCCAAAAACCTGGCAATCAATATATCCATAGGGTCCCGATCACCAGGGTATATAATAAAAAAGTCCATCGGGAAGGTAAAAGATCACGGATAGAGGCAGGCATAGTAAGAGGCTCCGGTAGCCACTATATAGGTTCCATAGGAATATCTAGTTCCATAGCCAGCATCACTCGCTTACTCAAAAAAGTAGGAGATCGTTTAGTCCCAAAGCAAAAGAATATAGGGGGGGGGCAGGTCCATTGGAATCAGCATAAGAGTAAGTTCTATATGAGATACCGGTCAAAAATCAAAAGCTATAACCCATTGTAAGGCATAGCCTCTAGGGAGATCTATTCGGAGCTAGTGGTTTAAGTGTAAATAAAAACAGAAACTAACAGATCGAATCGAAGGAAGGAGATCGAATGTACAATGAGCATAGGCAGGTAACAAAGAGTCAAAAGAAGGCTTGGTTGTTTAAGGACCCTTTAGGGTGCTCGACCATAAGGGAGAGGAATTGAAGTGGATAACCTAACTGGGCTAGTACACAAATAGATTTCTTTTATGAGCTCGAAAGCCTAGGAAGATAAGAAGAAAAAAGACCATAGGCCAGTACGAAACTACAAAATATAGAGCAAGGATTTGATAAGATGGCTTGCCGGAGCTAAGAGATGTTATCCAAGCAGATCCAGTCGGTCAGTAACCCCAATAAGTCAAAATGAGGGAAAAAAGAAGAATGATAAAGATGCTTTTATGAAATTATCTACGTAATTCCAATCTCTATTATCTACGTAATTCCAATCTCTATTATCTACGTAATTATACCAACCACCGTAAATGGGAAACGTCTTATTAGGCTGGTAAAAAAGAAACAAAAAAAGCTGAATAAGAAGTTTGCAACACCAACCCGCTCGGGGCTCCATCGCTAGTGCTATTTTCCGTGTACCCATTGTCATTCCTATCCCTTCCTACTCTAGCGGTTTCATCCCATTCTTTTTTGAATCCAATCCCATTGAAAGAGCCTATCGAACTTAGCCATCAAACAGAAAGGTAGAGTTAGGAGCGGGAGCCTATTCTTCTAAATGTTTCAATTCATTAGGGCAATTCCCCTATTCTGATTCTTATTTGCGGATAAGCTATGCACAAGCTATCACTACATAGATTCACTATTATAGAACTATACGGATATGCACTGCACATCTACTCCTTATACCTCCTACACCCACGCACCTACCATTCCATCCTCCTACCATGAGGTCCATCCCATTGCTTAAGTAGTAATAAGAATAGGGAGGGGCTAGCATTCGTTTGGACTAGACCCACAATGAAATAAGAATAGGGCCTCACTCCTATGACTATTAGATAGACCCCGCATTCACCCCACGAAGAAACCCGCCAGTCAAACAAATATATCCTCTCCGGTAGCATAGTTTCACCCCGGTAAGCCCGCCAGTCAACCCGGCTGACCAGAACTTCAATCTATGCCCCTCTTCGGGGAGTCCGGCCAAGTCCGTAAGGTCATATCTCAGAGCCTTACTTTATCTAAGTGTTATAGCTGGCTGTGACTCGTAACATTACTTTATAGGGCCACCTATGAGACTCTTACTTATGATGCAGACATATCACTGATATGCATGCCGCATGTACGCCTAGCATAGACTCTTCCCTCCCTGGCATACCATTACTAATAGTGGGTAGTAGTGGGACTACCTAGGATAGGGTGGTCCCATGGGCCTACCACTAGTGGTGCCTACCAAACTATGCCTACCACGGGTAAGCTTGATTCACCTTTCAAGATCACTATACTGGGTTGACTTTTCATAACCTTACCTTCGCTCAGGGAGGACCAGCACCTTACCAAGCAGAGCTAACTCAGGTCATACCTCTTCCTTGACCTGATCTAGCTCTTTGAGGGGCCAAGGAAATAAGGAGAAAGGGCCAAGACTTAACACCGCGACCAACCAAATAAGGCGCAGGACCAACCAAATAAGGCGACCTTACCTTACTCAGTTAGAAGGAAGGGGTTGACCTTGCTTGACTTGATGGGACCAACTCTTCGAGCTCTGGTAATACCCAGCCAGCCATTCATTCTAAATACTCTAAAGGAAAGAAGAGTCTCGCCCCCTCGTGACTAAAACGGATACGCTCAGGGCCAAAACGGCTAAGGGCATTCCATCCGGCTCCAGCATCTGGATAATATGAAATGCGACGTGGCCAAAACAATCAATGCATGGGAAAGAATATCCCGAAAAGATTGAAAATGGATTGAAATACCAACTATATACTTACTGCCTTATAGTAATACCTTATACTAGGTATATAAGTGTATAATAGCAGTGATATAACCTTAGCCTAATGGTAATAGACATACTATATACGACTATGACTAGGATATCACCACCGTCCTATTAGCAGCAGCAGCTCGCACCACTGGTTATCCAGTATGGCTTTGCCCTTGAACCCTCCCTTTGATGCCTTAGGCTCTACCATCCGACTCGGATATGCCGTATACACTAGATAGGTATAGGTAGACTGTCCTTAGACCTATCATTTAGATCCCCATATGGATCGATTATGAGAGCCTAAAGCGTAATGACGGCTGAAGAAGCATGTTTTCAAATTCTCTCTATATACGAGATTCTGGTACGATTCTTTATGTGAGGGACGATTTGGCCAAGATTCTTTCCTCTCCCGTTGGTCGAGTCACTTAACGTACCTTTTTTTCCACTTTCAATTCCAAAATGAAAATTACCCCCCTAATCTCGATCGCCAAACTAGCAATATAACGCATTTTGATTTCATAAATTGGGCTTTGCAGGAAGCCAACCCGCCCGCCTGCCATCCATCTAGGCAGAGGCGAGAGCAAGCCCCGACGATTAGATCAGCAATCCAGGCCCGCTATCCAGCGAGCTCCCCATCCGGTACTCCTTGCACCCCACCCTGGCTAACAAGCAGCCGATGGACCAGCTTCCTTCTCCATGCTGCTACTTTATACCAAGAGAATATACAAGAGTTGATGCCGCCGATACTGCTGTTGATGCTACTTGATGCTGATACTTGATCCCAATAGAAGATTCACTGGATATTTCGGTACTCAATCGGGTATTCAATGCTGGTCTACTCAATGGACGGTACTTCATTATGGTGCTACTCTCAATGGCTTTGACTCGATGCCAGTCAGCCAATAGTCGACCAATACCAGGAGGTTCTGATTCCCGCTAGCCGCTAGCCGATACAACGGAGCACATTGTCAGCTGCCGCATAGCCGATACCGGGGGAGAAAGATGCGCATAGATAATACACGGGAACACATATCATCGACGTAGATGCCGAGAGCCGATAGTTGATGCATTCGATGGCTTCTGGTCAGTTTGTGAACCGATGCACAATATTGCTTACGATGGCACCTGTTGAGATAAGTTGATAATGCACGGTGTCTAATAACGTATATAATGCAAGCTGAAAAAATGAAACATCTTACGGGATAGGCGATCCCACCTACACTTCCCAAAGAGGCTATCCAAGTGTTTATTCCGATGCTTAGCTTTCTTGAAACTTGAATCTCACATCCCCATTGAGGTCTAATCTATCGTCCCGATGCAAGGTCTAATATAAGCCCCCCATGTTCTCTACCCTCCACCTCACTTACGCTTACGGAACACAAAGTTCCTACATCGATTGGATTCTAGATAGCACTACTAATACAATCAAGAGGTACTGTATAAATATAGTCTAGGATAGTCGATTGGAAGCTGAAAAAGCTATTGAATTTAGCCCGCCTTTCATTCAAGGCAAGGCGATAATCCCTACGCTACGTCTCGGCTAGCCTAAGGTGGAAGGAACGTTTTTTTTCCGCGCGGATTGTTTCTTCTCTTCTTAAACGAGTCAGGTTATAACGAACTTGTATCCACATTGGATCAAGAGCAGGACCACCTCTGCTAGTTCAGCTTTAGTATCATCTGGTTGAAATGGTATGCCTTATTCAAAGGAGGCATCTGTGCCAACAATAGAAAGACCACTTTCTCGAGTGGACCGAGAGGCTGTCATAGCAATGGAGATGGGCGGCACTTTATGAAGCACACTATCACAGTATAGACGGTGGCTAATGGGAGTTGGGATTGATTGCTAGCGAACAGGGACGACTTCGAGGGGATAGTTTCGAAGTGGAAGGACAGAGAGACTAGCGGACCTAAGACCAGACCCGCTGATTCAGACGAGCCTCACAAGACAGGGAAAACAAAAGGCTATGCAATAGAGTCAAAAAAAATTGTTTATGTTTAAAGCAATCAAGGCTATTTATACGCCGGAAGTGATAGCAGTGACCTGTGACGAGAGGAGCTAATTACTAGAGACCGAACGAGAGCAGGCTGGCTTACAGGGGCGATGGACGAGGGCAGAGTAGTTTCCACAGAATCAAAAGGCTCTTCCTGAGTTCTCGATTACTTGCCCAACCAGACGAGATTAGTTGAATGACCAAAGCGGAAGAAGGCATAGTGATCACTGACCCAAGCATAGAGATTTGATTTCCTAGCTTAAAGAAGAGAGGCTTGATACCCGCATAAGCACGAGTTGATCCATTAGATATTAATGTTGGTTGAGCCCTCTCCAATGCTCCTGTTTAGCCTGTTCCGATCTTCCTCAACGGTGGAGGAAGGTTGTTTTTGGCAACGACGCTTTGAGTCTTGTCTGAAAGTCCAAAGGCACGTCAACATAAACCTGACTTCCCAACCCAAGGAAAGGATTTATTTACGACTTTTAGCTACTTGTCCGAAAGCTGCAAAGATACGACTCACAACAAAGCCGTATCGCCAAAGCCCCCTCTCCCTACGGTCGAGTATATTTCAGAACCTCTTCTTTCAGTCGAGCTACTTCTTTCAGAACCTCGCACTCACGTTTTTAAGCAGTCTTCCGGGCTTGGTTGGCTTTCTGACTCCTAGCGTCGTCGATGACTCCTTTCCTAAGTCAGTGATTGTGATGAAGGAGTAGTTCCTTATTCTCCTATTCAATTAGGATGTTTCAGCTGTCTCTGTCCTTATGGCATATCCGAGGCTGCGTCTTTTATCTCTGGTCTTGGATCACCTACTAACTACTGCGCTGCGACAAGGACTGGAACTGCCTCCGCGTTTGGACCTGGAACCATACGAAGGGGTGCATCGGGGTATCGATCTGGAGCTACTGCATATGCGACTGGGTCACCCGGGTATAGAAGCTATGGATCTACTGTGTATGGATCACTGGCTAAGGCTGGCTTAGATGGGCTTGACTTAGACGGCTTAATAGATGGCTTACTCTGCATAATATACTGAATCCACTTAAGCTCAGTTCACTCAATCAACTGTCTATACCCCTGTTCCTTTCCCCGCCCGGGTATGGATCTTGAACCTTCTCTCAATTTCATGGCCTTCAATCTGCTCTGTACGGTGAGTAACCCGGATAATAGGATAACGAAAGAGATCTGTAAATGCTAAAGTATACTGCTGGATCTTGGTATGGGTCTAATAGTCATAGGTTGATATGCTGTTAACTCTACCAGAGATAGGTATGGAAGCCACTATGGGTATATATCCAGGTATGCTTCTAGATAAGGAACTGAACCT
>Ga0068627_1000363_pt1 | contig 10411 bp, 5 predicted proteins | sample InSIn1gowninarea_FD_77430 | JGI IMG/M metagenome (GOLD analysis project Ga0068627, IMG submission 77430) | Clean room microbial communities from NASA Spacecraft Assembly Facility at Jet Propulsion Laboratory, Pasadena, California, USA -... ... | reverse complement strand
GGCGAAAAGATTGAAAACAATAAAATAAACATTACAACAAGCGTATCAATTGCCTTTAGAATATTGTGTTGCTCCGGATATTTTAAACGTGCCGGGATATTATTATCTATAACATAAAGTCAACGACTACAACTAAGGATTTTATGGTCATCTGAAAGGCGGGCAGTTCCCTTGTTCCTAATCCTTCATACTGCGGTGTACAATTTACTTCCGTCGGCGGTGATGCTTTCTATATTTTGCACGATTGCTCTTGGTACATTGTCGGCAGGAAGCTGGGGATTTGCAAGCAGCTTATTCCATTCATAATAATGCTGCAATTTCAATTCGTTGGTAGCCTTGTTGCTCAGCACTGTTCTAAGACTAGCCATAATACTGTTGTTTAAAGATTTTCGACTGCTGTATACCTCGTACAAGTTAATCTTCGTGTTGTCATCGTCTGACTCGTGGTCCATATCATAGACGAAGTTATCCCGTATCGTCAGCAGGTTCTTATCATTTAGCTGCCAGTCAATTCTGGCAAACAGCGCATCTGTTCGCTTGGGCTTAGCAAATTGACCAAATTGTGGTGTGTTGGCTACTCCATATTTACTTCTTGCAACTGCCAGGTATTGATCGAGCGTTGCCTGGGTTACGTTATATGTTTTCTGGTCAGCGGTCGTACGAATGTCTGCAATGTAAAGGGGGCGGGAATCGGCCTGGTGATCCCAGGCTATGAAAAAGTGTGCTTTATCTTTGATAATCGCACCTGCTAAAGAAAATCCGTATTGGTAGGTAGAGAACTTTTGATTACGCTTATTACCATTGATGGCAAAAGGGCTGGATAACCAATTGGTCCGGGCATAGTTGAAGGCGCTTCCGGTAAGCGTATTGGTACCGGCATTGGGCAGAAGCGTCTTTCAACGTGAAATCTACGCGCACCTGGTCGCCCTGGCTAAGTGCATAATCTTTTTTATTTCCTCTGCATATCCAATACTTGTTACGGTAACTGTATAGAGACTACCTAAAGGCAATTCTTTAAATAGAAATTCTCCTTTTTCATTTGTTTTCGAAAAGTTACGAAAACCAGTAGATTCATTTTTTACAGTAACGGTAGCGTCAGGAACCGCTGAGCCTTTTTGAGTTACAACATGGCCGGTGAAACCGGCACTTGTAGTTCGGGAATACAAATTAATTTTGCCGCAAATGCATAATAGTAGCAATAGCGAGGATAGTACCCTTGATTGTGTTTTCATTGTTTGGTATTAATAGTAGAGAAAGGTTCTGGTAGAAAATGGAACTGCGAATGCAGCAGGTTTTAAAAGAGAAAGCCAGGTTTAGCTAAAGGAGAAACGAAGAAATAATGAGCGAAGCGTCTTTCATAAATCATATTTATGGCTGCAAGAAACTGCACGAATATTACCCTAATGTTACGGGTTGCGCGTTTGAAAAGGTTTTATAATTACTTCATGTTTTAGTAAACAAAACATAACATGTAAGGGTTCGGAATTTTGGGGAGAATATATAAGCACAATTTGATACAATTCATGCAACACCCACAGGCACCCGGGCATCCGACGCAAACTGCTTTATCTACTGAACATTTCAGATTGATCAGACAAAATTGCTATTCGCTTAAAGATGGCAATTGGTTTGCCGATAAAGTGATTGCGACGCAAGGATGACGCCATGAAAACGACAGCTGGTATTCAAAAAAAAAACAACAGTTGGCCGCTTCTACCTTTTCAGATCTAATTACTTATTTCTGTAATTGCAATGAAGGCAACCGTTGTGTCTGGTTCTCTTGCAAGCATTTTTTTGCTATCCAATTTAGTGCAGGCCCTGTTAGTTCTCCGCCAGATCAATAAGCGCTAGCATAAAAAAAGCTGTCCCAGATTATTGAGACAGCTTCGATAAGATGAACGATGAGATTGTTCTATCAGTATTTTGTCCATGCTTTCCACCAGGTATCGGCGGGTGCACAAGCACCTTTGTAGGCAACGGATTGAAAACCGGATAGTCTACTTTGAGTAAAAGTCGCCCCTGTTGCAGCAGGCGAATTCGCGGCCGGATTAAAATCAGGTGAACCATAATTAAATGGTGCAGTTAAACCAGCTTCTTCATTATTAGTGAGAATAGCGTTTGCATTAGTCCCGGTAGTAAACCATGACTTAATGGAGGCAGTAGTAGCGCCGGTGGCAGCAGTTGTACTCGCGGCATAAACCACAGCATCCTTACATCCGGCAATAATCGTATTCTGTACAAAAAGTGAAGGAGTGGTACCTGTGATATTGAGATCTGTTGGAATTCCTTTCGAAGCGTCAATGAGCAAGCCCTGGGGCCATCCCGCAATGATAGAATTAAAGATTGAAATGGATGAATTTCTCCTGATTTGCGCAGCGGCCAGGAACAAACTATTACCAATTGAGTTAGAGGTTACTCTTGGTCCCAATATCGTCATGTTGCTAAACACCGCAGCGGTTTGTGGCAAAAGGCTACTGCCGTTGGCGTCATTATCACTTTCGAAAGCTTCACTTTTAGAAATATCAGCAATAGCCGAATCTCTTAACGCAATACCGAATTGTACCCGTCCCGCAAAGCCATTATCGGTATCAAAATCATCGTCAAGTGTGCGGAAAGAAATAAGGTGCTTGCAATTAACGGTTCCACCGAACCATTCGAATGAGTCATCATTTGCGTAGGAAACCTGCACATAATCAATCACGGTTTGATTGCCTACTCCACCCAGGGTAAGTCCGTTGATTTCTTTGTCGGGCAGGAAGGCATAACCCGCATATTCGATTCTTACATACTTCAATACGCCACTATTGTCTGCCGGGTTTTGTTGCTGGCTTGCAGGCGTTCCGTATAGACCGAGTCCATCACTGTTATTTATTCCGCCTTCGATTTCACCAACACCCTGCACCCCGTTGAATGAAGCATTTGTCGGTGCATTTCCCAGTATCACTACGCCAGCCCAGTCGCCACGTTGCGGAGTAGGAGCTTCAGAAGTAAAAACAATAGGTTTATCGACCGTACCTTCTGCGATTATTTTTGAACTCCTGGTGATGATCAGCCCACCATTTTTACCCGTTTCTCCCACTACTTTTGTCCCTGGCTCAATGGTGAGAATCGCGCCGTTCGTTACATATACCAAGCCGCGAAGCTTGTAAGTGTATTGCGCCTTAAGCGTCCTGTTTTCTGAAATCCTGCCTTCCAAAACAACATTCTCATTGCCTGAAGCTGGATTTGTTGTTGCAACTGTTGTCGGTCCGTCAACTTCTATCTTACGGCAACCGCTTATAGTAAGGCCTGCTGCTATAAAAAGAATGAACAACTTTTTCATTTGGTTATTTTTATTGTAAGTTTTTTAATGATATTTTTTTTGGTACCCAACAATTAAATTATAATGAACTTTTCTTCCGCCAGCTGGCGGACTCTTGTACGGTACACCTTTTCGCAGCTTATTTCGGCGGTAATTGTTTGAGTTCAATCAATGTTCAATGTCTCCTTCGGATGCTTTTTTACCGAATGTTGTAGGCGAATGAGAAGCTGATATTGGTACCAAATTTTCTCCTGATAGCCAGGGCATCTACCCCTTTATCATACCTGCTGTTTTCGTTCAGGTCAACATAGTAGTTGGTAGCCTGGTTTAATATATCCGACAGGTTTAACTTCAATTCCCCTTTATTCTTCATTATTTTCTTTGCCACCTGCAAGTCAATGAGCGGCCTTGATGCTTCCCATATCGGCGGCGCATTGTCACCGCCAACGTATAAAATTCTATCGCCGATCTGGTTGTAAAGAAGGGTCGTATTTAGTCCCAGCTTTTCCAGCTCGTATTGAAGCGATGCATTGAACACATAGGGGCTTTGACCTTGCATCGGCCGCTTGATTTGTGCAGCCTGGCTCTCTACCCGGTTGTAGATATAGGAAAGATTGGTTTGAAAGGTAAAGTTGCGCAACACGTCAGTAAAATCAAGCTTTTTTCTCAGCTCAAGTTCTGCACCAAACCCATTTGCCTTATCGGCATTCAGGAAGTTATAAGAACTACCACCGCCTGCAACCGCATTGAAGTATGATTCGATCGGGTTCTTGAAGTATTTATAAAATACCCCTGCTGTAAACAATTCTCCCGCCCGAGGATACAGTTCATACCTGAGGTCGGCATTGGTTACTTTGGTACGGACCAGGTTTCTGTATCCTGCAACGGTAGCGCCCAATTCGAAATCATAAAATTGAAAATCGCTCAACTCCCTAAACTCGGGCCGGATAACTGTTTGAGAACCAGATAACCGGATATTGGCATTGTTGTTAACCTTGTAAGTGAGGTTAAACCCGGGAAGCAGATCTGTGGTGCGGGTATGAAGATGTCTTGGATCACTTTGTTTTAAACTACCAATCACCTGGTCGTAATCTTCTACTCTCACGCCCCAGGTTGCTCTTAATTTAGTGGAGAACTGGTTGTCGAATTGTAGGAAACCAGCATTCAAAATTGTATTGGCCACGTACCTGAACCTGTCTCCTGCCAACTCGTTGAAAGCTAGTTTTTCGTCTGCCCCGTTACCGAAATTTTCGGGGTTAAAGATCTTGTCGTCGGGCAGGGTTTGAATGGCAAGATTTTCACCGCTTGGTATGTAAATTGCGAAGGGTCGAGAGTCGAATAACCTGTCTTTCACCTGGAAGAAGTACCCGGCTTTCACCGTTTGATTTAGATCAAACAACTTAAACGAAGTAGCCAGGTCTGCACCAGTGTTATAGATGTAATCATTCAGAAATCCATAATATCGGCTCCCCGATTTTTGGGAGGTTTTAGACGTTGCTATTAATGCAATAAAGGGAGCATTGGGTGTTTCGGGATTTTGGTTGTATTGTAAACGCCGCTGGTCAGGAATGTATTGATCCAGGATATTGAAGCTACCATACCAATGCAGTTTAGATTGAAGTGCCGGGAAATTATGGTCGCCGGCAAGTTGGGTATTAAAAAAGGTATTAGACTTAAGGGCCAATTCTGTTGCCCTGATGTTCTCTCCGAGAGAAGAATTAAATTCAAAATCTTTACCGGTTCGTTTGGTAACATAATCGCTGGAGTTTACATTAACCAGGTTTTTAAAGGAAATTTTGTGATTGGCGCCCAGTTGAAGAGTGATGTTCCCAAGCGCACCTACTAGAACATCCTGGCTATATTTATCGTTGTTGTAGTCGAAATTTACGCTCGGTAGATTGTTCTGGAAGGAGTAGAGGGTGTTTTGAAACTCAGTCCGCCTGTTTTGTTGATTATAAGTAATAGCAAACAAGGCTCCCAATTTATTGTTACCTGGCAGCACTTTGTTGAAACCCCCACTTAGCTGGAAGGATTTATTCAAAACCGGTAGAAATCTATTAGCGTTCTTCTGCGCCGACCACACGTTTTCAAATTGAGTTCCAAATGCATTTTGCTGTACTTTGGTTGTGCCCGCATCACTGAATTGACTTTTTGTTGGTAAACCTGCCGGCAAACCCCTTGTACCATCATCAATACCTAACCAGTCCAATTCTCCACCTTTATAAGTGTAAAAATCTTTGCCGACTGTTTGCGTATTGAAACCGGTTCCGAGCTGGATATTCAGGAAGTTGGACGAAGGAACATCTTTTGTATTTACCTGCACCAATCCGCCAGCCCACTCACCACTCAATTCCGGAATAAAAGATTTATTGATAATCAAATTATCGATCATTGAAGCTGGAAAAATATCGAACGAAAAAGTTTTGCGATCCGGCTCGGTACTACTTAACAAAATTCCGTTCAACATGGCCTGGTTATACCGGTCGCTCAGCCCTCTCACCACCAGGTACTTTCCTTCCTGCACTGAAGCACCGGGAATGCGTTTTAATATTTCACCCGTATTTTTATCCGGTGATCGCCGGATTGCCTCTGCCGAAATAACCTGTGAAACGGTACTCGTATTTTTTTGGTATGCGATTAAGGCATTTACAGACTCTCTTCTTGTACCGGATGACTTTACTACGACGTTCTCAAGCTTTTTACTCGCCTCTTCCAAAAACACATTCAGCTCTTCTGTTTTACCTGCAGTCACCGTTACATCTGTAACCTTCTTTTCGCGATATCCGACTGCTGATACCTTAATAGATAGCGGTTTAGATGCCGGTACACCAATCGTAAACCGTCCTTCCACATCAGACGACGTTCCTGACGATAATCCTTCTATTGTCACCGATACTCCCGAGAGCGGTTCATTTTTCCCATTGAGGATTTTTCCGCTTATTGCAGAACTGCTTTGAGAAAATGCTGAATAGGAAATGAGTGTGATAAAAGAAAAAACAAGGAGGACAATACTTTTCACTTTGGAAACTTTCATTTCCGCAAAACTATCCGCCGTATATTATCAAATTGATACCGGTATGTTACCAAAATATTACCAATTCGAAATGGTGTTTAAAACGTTTTTCACGACTCATTTATAAATTACTGGAACCGCGGATAGCTGTTATTAAAGCACCTCCAAAGCACTCTTTTTTAGTTACTTCCGATTAATGAAATTTGCAGAATTTCGTCTCAAATTGGGAAATAAATTGAAAGACAAGGTCAATATATAAAGCCTTAATACAACAATAAGGAATTCGAAGTTAAATCAATGGCGGTCGCTTGCCATTTTGTACTTACTATTTAAAACTTTTCTATGAATTTTCCTCGGGAAGACATTACAAAAAGGATTGAAACCGACAAAAGAAAATATGAACCGATCAGCCAATTGGCCAAACAACATCTGATGGATCAAAGCCATACAACGACAGATGAAGAACTTAAAAACCCAATGGTGGAGTTAAGTGATGAAATTCTAATTAAATGTAAGCCGGAGCGTGTCACAGGCGGAAAAGAGTCAAAAGCATAGTGGCTGCAGTTTATATTAAATCCAATCTTTTCATTCCCCGGATGATTTTATATCCATTTATTATTAGCGGCGTCAGCCTTTGTAAGGGAACCATGTAGCAGTTGCGCGAACCAGTAGTCAGAGGATTAATAGGAAGAAAGTTCAAAATTTACTTCACCATTGTATTGCAAAAGTGGTTTACCACTTTTAACTCTGCTTAACGTTTCTCCCGGTCAGCAAGGTTAGGATTTAATATATTTGCCAGCAAGCCGTCGGCCCAACTCATAATGCTTTTTATGAAAAACTAAGAGAAGTCTTTACTTTACAAAGGAAAGCTGTTTTCCCTCGTGCCATAACTTCACACTTCTGCTTCATTCCACCCGCAGTTGCATTCAGTCATTCACATCAAAGTCCTTTACGATGAGAAGTGATAATACGGCACTTTAAAAATTCTCATTTAAAAAAAAGGTACAATATCCATCATTCGTTCATAATTATACACCTCTAAAGATTTATTGTGGTATTTCAATTTACCGTCTTTCCTTCATTGCAGCCGGGCCGCTCCCAAATGCCTGACTTTTTGTTGAAATTGTTTATGAATGTTGTGATGTTTTTATTGTCGTTACGACTTTTTTCTAACACGGGGTAATATCTGGGCGATAAAATTGAAGACCTATAATTTTTTATTTAAGTTGCGACTTTACGGCGTCTGAGTCTTGCTAAAGGCAGCTGGTTTTTTGTATTAATTATTTTTTTACAGTTTACGAAGTTTGACACGTAATGCCATTAAAAGCCAAAGTTTATGAACGAGCAACCCTCCCCTGCTAATCCTGTCAGTCGCATACTTACTGCAAGCCTTATAGGAACGACTATTGAGTTTTTTGATTTTTATATATACGCTACCGCTGCTGTACTCGTATTTCCGAAGCTTTTTTTTCCTACCGGCGATGCAACATCATCAACATTGGAATCTCTTGCGACGTTTGCGCTTGCTTTTTTTGCAAGGCCCCTGGGAGCAGCTATATTTGGACATTTCGGAGACCGGAAAGGCCGGAAAGCAACCCTGGTAGCTGCATTAATGACAATGGGACCGTCAACTGTTGCCATCGGTCTTTTGCCGGGTTATAATTCAATTGGGATTGCTGCCCCGATATTACTGGCGATATTTAGATTTGGACAAGGACTTGGACTTGGTGGGGAATGGGGTGGTGCAGTGTTGCTGGCAACCGAAAATGCGCCTCCACATAAGAAAGCCTGGTATGGCATGTTTCCTCAACTTGGAGCTCCAATCGGATTCCTTTTGTCTACTGGCATATTTTTCATCTTAAGCAAAGTTCTGAGTGATGCAGATTTTCTCTCCTACGGCTGGAGAATACCGTTTATTGCCAGCGCCGTTTTAGTTTGGCTGGGCTTGTTTGTTCGCCTGAAAATAACCGAAACTCCTGAATTCATAAAGGTGATCAATACGAATACACGAGTGAGAGTACCGGTTGCAGAAGTCTTCACGCGAAACACAAAGGCAATTTCGCTTGGTACCTTGGCTACCGTTACAACATTTTTATTGTTTTATCTGATGACTGTATTTACGCTTAGTTGGGGTACTAACACGTTACATTATTCAAAATCAAGTTTCTTAATAATGCAAATGATTTCGATGCTATTCTTTGCTATCGGCATACCACTATCCGCATTTGTAGCTGACCGCTACGGACCTAACAAAATGCTCATTATTGCAACGATCGCTATTATATTCTTCGGCCTTGCTTTTTCCCCGCTATTTACTACCGGCAGCCTGGTTATTACAGCCGCATTTCTATCATTAGGAATGTTTCTGATGGGCTTAACTTATGGACCTATCGGCACTGCTTTAGCCGAAGTATTTCCACCATCAGTACGGTATACCGGGGCCTCGTTGGCGTTTACACTCGCAGGCATTTTAGGTGCGTCGCTGACACCGTATCTTGCTACAACACTTGCGACAAAATATGGTCTTGCATATGTTGGGTATTATCTTGCTATAACCGCTATTGTTAGCTTACTCGCATTGCTAGGCGCCCGGCCACTTATGAGATCGTCTGCCAGATAAGACTCATAGCCCGCTTTTTTGCCACTTTCCTTGTGGTGCAAGACGCTACCTTCTACATTTTATAAGAGCCTCGCTGGTTACAGGTTCTTAAAACTTGTGCCCGGCTTTTGAATTCAAATACCCTAACAGGTGTTGGGTTTAGATTGATTACCTCCAAAAATGGAACACCAGCAAGGAGGTCTTTATTCATGATGCTTGTTCATCCGGCAATTTGGTAAATACTAATTTGAATTTAAATTCAATTGTAACTAAAGCCGGTTGGCATTTTTATATCTGCCCGGTTTCTTCAGATGATACTGCCGTCAACTGATGAAATCCCCTGGCATATCAATCGACACTTTTTCATTTAATAAATTTATTTTAATACAAGCTTGTCGAAAAGCATTTGAACCAGCTTGTACGCCTGGTCATTCCATTCGCGCTCACTATTGAACAAATCGTACAAGAATGCGACGCAACAATGTAAAATAGTAGCAAGACTGTTGGGCCCAAAAAACTCATTCGAATTACTTACGGGACCAAGTAGACCGCTACTCTAAGCCGTAATCAATTTCGCATTGTCGAAATGTACCACTACATTTTTATCAACGTTCTTAGCCAGCTTGTCTAAAACCTGTCTCCAGATGATCTTCCCGTAAGCAAGAATGTCGAACGGGCAGCTACGCATGGTAAATTAACCATACCTCCTGTTTCGATAAACCATCCCCTATTGTGGGCCTATGAAATCTCTAGTTAGAAAAGGATTCCCTGCAAGCTGTTTGCAAATTCCGGCATCGTTGGTGTAATCTCTATTTTGAATGAAATGACGTTAGGAAAACAAGGCTCTACATAATGGCCTAAAAAAGCAACTACCGCTAACTGTACGATAGGGTCTTTGGTGAACGGCATAAAATAATCGGAAGCAAAATGGTTCCGGTTAAAAAGTAGGCTGTAGTCGTTGCCGCTATTTTTTGACAGCAATCGATCTGGAACCCGATCAAGAAACGTAGTGTTTTAAGTATTTGGCCTGTCTCGCAATAGAATTACCAGCCGGGTTTAGGATTTGTGGAACAAACGAAAGGGTGTTTTGGAGCCAGGTTGCGTCAGCCGCATATGCATTAATACGGCTGTTATCGCGTGCTTTTTATGTTACGCCATCACAGAAACCATTGACAAAGCTGTTTCGCCAAGTTTCTGTTCGCCATGGATTTTCACTTTGCCCTTGACTTGATCGGGACGCAAACTCTTCGAAAACAATTTCCACGCTGTATCAGGGTCAATGATAAGTTCAGAAGTTGTTGATTGCGGGTAATTTTTCATCAATCTCCATTTGCCTTCTGTCCTTATTAAACACCACGAACCGGTAATTAGAGAATAACCAATAGTGGAGCCGGGCGTTGGAGCTATACATTGTAATTGCTATCATCTTTGATTCAGGCACAAGGAACCCTTTTGAACATCAAAAAAAATTATAAATTTTGAATAAATAATGAAATGC
>Ga0068627_1000362_pt1 | contig 10419 bp, 8 predicted proteins | sample InSIn1gowninarea_FD_77430 | JGI IMG/M metagenome (GOLD analysis project Ga0068627, IMG submission 77430) | Clean room microbial communities from NASA Spacecraft Assembly Facility at Jet Propulsion Laboratory, Pasadena, California, USA -... ... | reverse complement strand
GGGGGTGTCAAGAGTGAGAACCAGAAGTCAGTTGAGTAAAGAGAAGGGAAAATCTGTGACTGCTGAGGATAGCCCAATGTCCAAGGCAAGCCTCAATGATTTGCTTGAAGCAATCGAATTTGAGCAAGCAGAGCCTGTACACATTGATCCTATGCACATTGACTTAACCCAATCATCACCAGAAAGCTCTAGGAAGACATCAGTTTCTAAAAGGTTAAGGTTTGAAGAGCCTGATGAAGTATTTATTCTTAAACCAAGAAGGCCAGTTACGAGAAGGCAAGCAAGAGAAGCTGAAGAGGAGAAGAAAGGGAAGAAAGTTGTGAAGCAGCCTGGAGCAGAACTAATTGAGGCACTGCATAAAATAGAGGATGCAGTCACCAATAAAAGCAAAGGTAAGAAAGTTGTCATTACACTAGGAGGTAATGTGGTTGCCATTAAAAATCAAGCAGGGGTAGCAGATGACAAAGCTGTATCAGATGATGAAGTTGCCAAGCTGAAGAGTGTTGCCCGAGAGCATGCCATTAGGTATTCAAATTATCGTAAAGCTGTGTTAAGGGGCAACAAGAATCTGATAGGTGAAGGAGACTCAATATCAGATGTGTACACTTGGACAGTGCCGGCTCTTAAGAAAGCCAAGAACGTCAAAAATCTGAACACCTTTTTGAGAGCTGAGAACCAAGAATTAAAGAAAGAGGTGGAAAGATTGAAGGCACAGTTAGGTCAACTAGCTCCTTGAAGAGATGAATAGGTATTTTCTTTGGTTCTGTTAAATTTTGGTTTTGGTTGATCATTTTTGAAGATATACAATCCTCCTCCATATGAAAAAGTGATTGAGAAAGGAAGATCTTAGGCAGAAGGTACCAAAGTCACCTATACTCTGTTTTGTTTAAAAACAGCAGTTTCGTAGTTTCGTAGCGCGCTACGAAACTGCTGTAGATGGAGTTTTTGAGAAATTACACAGTTTGGTAGTGAAAGCTAAAATTTTCAAAGGCAGCAGCTAAGCAACAGAAAAGAGGTTACATGAGGTCAATATGACCATTCAGGTGATGACACGAAGAGTCTTTTGGAAAAATTAAAATTTTTGATCTTCATTTTAATTTTGGGTAAAAGTGTTTCTCCCATCGGTGATTAGGGTTTTAGATAAAGTGACACGGAGGATATAGAGTTGCACACCTGTCCAAGTTAAAGAAGTTTCCAGTCTGGCTCAGAGGATGGATTTGTTCATTTTGATGAGTTATTTAAGGCTTGGAAACATGTTGCTAGTTTCTTGGAGGTTGATGGGAGACAGAGGGCCGAGAAATAGGGGAAGTTACCTTATCACCTACGCACCTTCAGAATCCGAGGATTACCTGTTCACTGCACCTGGTTATCAGTTACTTCAGCTCAGCCAAAGGAGGATACAAGTGTCAAAGAATGAGAAGAATCATTGTCACGAGGAGCATAGTTAGATGTTATGTTTTAATGAAGTTCATATTGATCACAGTTATCACTTAAATGTAATTAATAGATAGTTTAGATAGCAGTAGTGATGTAATTAATGTTTAGTTTCAAGCTCCCCTCATGCTGGAGGAGGAAGCTCAGGTAGTTAGGAAGTACTTCTATATATGGATGAACACTTGATGTAAGGGGGTTTGGATATTTTTGAAATAGACATTTTGGCTTTGTGTAAAAACGCTTTCAGTAATACAATTTCCTGTGTTTTCTACTCAAGATTCATGAGAGATCTTATGGTTCAAGTGCATGATGGTTTTGTTTCCTTTTAAGTTTTTATTTCAGTCATACTAAAGCATAATCACTCAGAACTCATGTGATATGCTCTGACTTTCTGTATGTTTTGGTATGCTGTGGTGAATGGTTGTATTTGAACCTGGGATGTTTAATGCCTTGACTTCCATGAAAGGATGGTTATATTGTATGACTGGTGTGTAAATGACTCCATGAGCCCAATGGGAACAGTTCAATATAGTCCAGCCAAGTAATTTTCATGTGTTATAACAGAGTTAGCCCTCTTTATTTGATTTAAGTTTATATTTGCAACCTGTGAGAGAGCCCTCTCTGATTAAGGAGGCTAATCCTTGGTCAAAAGTCTGGTGTGAAATAGTTGCATGAAGTCTAATTGATTGGCAGCCTTCAGTGATAGGTTTTGTGACAACAACAGGCATAAACCATTTTGGGCCCATCGAAAATAACACAAGGCATTCATGGCTTCTGGACCCGATGGGTTTTATTAACTCAAATGTATACATTTTGGGTTCTGACCTCCATCGCAATTTGCTATTGGCCAAGCCCCAAAGCTATGTGTATAAAGAGCGTGTATGTATTTTGGACCTACCGATTATTATGGATTGGCGCGTATAATATTTCAATTCCACCCTTAGGACTGGACGTGGTTTCTCCATATATTCCTTTGTTCTCGAAAAAACATTGAAACCCTAGTTTTCAAACGCAAGTCTATATTCTTAACCTGACGACACTATTAACCACACTTCATATATATTTCAAGTCTGAAGTCCCATCAAATATCGCATATCGATAGAGCCCAGGCCTTATACACAATATGCACAGCGATATGGCAGATCTGCCCAGCCTATCAAATATGGTATATATATTTTCGAGTCTGAAGTCCCATCGCATATCGCAATTGGTGGAGTCCTAGGCCTGTGCATATTTCGATATGCGATATCCAGGACCCGATGATATTTCTATGCCCAGATATATAAAATTTGAGGTCCAGCCTGAGTGCTCGGGGTAGGATTTTCTTTGTTTTTTCGTGTTTTCTAAATTTTCCAAAATAACAAAGGGATCGGGTTTTTGATGTAAAAGACAGGCCTGTGGAGTCCTTATGGTGTAATTGCGCATTGGGGAAGTAGAAGGCATGGATATTGCAACCCATAGAGGGGCCGATACCCAATTACGATTAAATGAAGCCCTCAAAAGTCGTCCCAAGCCTATGGATTGAGAGAGAAATTGTGTGTTGCATGTGTTTTATGCTTAAATCCTTTTTTACACTTGTTCTCGTAGTTTTATAAAATTAATGAAGGAAGTGTTTACATTTTGACTGAAAATTTATGTTTTATTGTTCACAATCATGAAACTAATGATAACTATCTCTGCAGGTCAGAAATAAAGATGCAGGAGTGGATCCGGTAGGAGATAAAGGCGTTGTATATTTGGATGACACCTCTGCACCTTCGGCGTTGATACTACAAAGACAAAGCTTGCAGAAAGGGGCATGAACTGCCATAACACATTAATGAAGGCCTGCTCTATGTTGAAAGGGAAGCACAACACCGATCCATCAAGATGTCACTCCCTTTAGGAATACCTTAAAGCATGCCAGGTGTGTGAGGATAGGCATGGCTTATTTTGTTTCCTCCAAGAAATGACAAGGAATAATAGCCGCTCCACACAGGTGCGAAATGATACGCGGCCATTCTCTATTTCATCGACACTTGTTCATTCCCCCCAGGAAGTAGAACGCTCCACCAAAGGCGACCTTGGCTTGTCAACAGTTTCACCAACTATCCTCATCTGGATATGTTGATCTATGTAATGTACAGAGGGGAGATCAAAGGTCATGGAGGAAGAAGGGTCATGGAGGGCTGCATAAGTATTACCTCTGAAGAGGAGAAAGTGCTTTTTTTTGGAAGGAATAGTTTGAATTATTATGAATAAAGAGGACTGTTTGGTTTAAGAGGAGGCCTTTGATTTCTAATTCATTTTCCTTTTTCCTTAAGGTGTTTTGAAGTATGGTTTTGCCACTGATATGGATATAAATGTGATTTGTGTTTATGCATATTGATGGCATACTATTCATGATTAGTCTTGTTATTCTGAATATGATTCGATCACATGATTAACTTATGAGCTATCTTTTATTCAAAGCCATATTAAACACCAGTTGCTAGTTATTTGCACAGAAAGGAATATGTATTCCTGTATAAGTAACCTGATTGAAATCAAGCTCTAATACAGACTTGTTCATCTATTAACTCAGTATTTGATTCTTTTGGACTTGGAATTTATTTGTGGTGTTTAATCTCTTTTATTTTTCTCCTGCAGGATAGATTAGAATAGCTAGAACTGGAGTAGAGTAGCTAGAAGTAGTATAGATAGGATTTAATATATAGTGGTTAGCTATTTTATTTTTTTTATTTAATTGAAGTCTTCTTCTCAAAAGAAATCTCTCAACGCATTTCACAGTTTATGGGGTCCCTTAAAACCCATCGAAACTAGCCATTCCAAACGAAAGTAGGTCTAATTGGGGCTTGTGATTGGGTTAGTTCCACTTGTTGGCATAGTGAAAATTAGCCATGTCAACAAATTGGCACTAGAAGGAGGGCTTGAACTGCCTTCCACAAATTTTAAAGATTTCACCTATAAGTGCCACCCATGGATTCAAGAATATTAATACATGGATTTTGAAGGTCGAAAAGACCCCTCTTCTCATTCAGAAAAGCCTCATTTCAAAGAAGAGACACTGTGGGAATATCCTGGCACTCAGGAACAACCGGTCATAAGACTTACTTGGGCTTATTCTCGTTCCCTATCACAACTCCCAATCTTTCAGTCATTACTTCTAATAGCAAAAAGAAATCCAAGGGTCTATCACATAAACAAAGAGACATCCGCTACCCTTTTTCTTGAAGATATTGTGCTTAATTCCTTACAGAGCATCGACTTTCCTTAGGAAGAAATTCCCGAGGATTCCCCTTTTGAAAGTAATCCCCAACTTGATTTGGAAAATACTAATGTGGAAAACCTCAACTAGAACATCCCTATCCTTGATATGGCTAATATTCCTCCACCGGGTGGAAACCAACTCCCACCTCCTCCAGGAGCACTACCTCCCTAGCTCGGTCAGGATGTTATGGCAATACCTAGGCAGCAACATCCCTTACCCAAGAATGCAGAAAAGGTACTGCCTAAATTTGACCCTGAGCGGGGAGACACTGCTAAAAACCATATCAATTCTTTTTTCCTGGACGTGCGCATGCTGGGAGTAGCTAATGAAGATATTGCATGTCGCCTATTCCCTTTTACCTTGACTGTTGTAGCTTCCACATGGTACTTTAGCTTGAGAATTGGATCGATTACCTCATGGGATGCCTTTCAATAGGCCTTTTTAGAAAGGCATGGCAATGACAAAACCCTGGTTTCCTTAGTCCTAGAACTGTCCCATTTGAAAATGGAAACCAAAGAAAAGGTTAAGTATTTTAATATCCAATTCAACACCTTATTCAATAGAATCCTAGCCACGACCAGACCTATAGAAGAGGTGCTTATGGAATTCTATATCACTGCTCTCCCTGTCCCTACTGTGATGTGGGTCAAAAGGAGTAACGTGCAGACCTTACAAGGTGCTATCAATGAAGCAATGAAGGTCAAAAATGAAATTCTCAGTCTCACAGCATGCCACCCTACAACCAGAGAAAAGAAAACCTCCCAAGCATCCAAGAAGAATAATGGGAGTGATACCAAAGGGGCTGAAACTAAAGAAAAGGACACCATGGATGTGGAAGGTTTGCATCGAATCATTAAGAAACTAACAAACGCAATCATCAATATGAAAAGGAACCACAGAGAGAGTAATAGTGGTAGTGGAGGAGACTATAACAACAAAAATCCCTTCAAGCCTTTCTATCATAAAAAAATAGAAGGTGGGCATGGTCAACTTGCGCTGCCTGCTCCACCCAATGAAGGGAATTTAAACACAGAAGAGTTGGATCTTATCAGATCACTCCTCAACCAAGAAGAACCTATAGTGGAGCTAGAGCCAGAACAAGAGGATGAGGAAGAATATTGAGTAGAAGAGCCCCTGGAAGAAGACTCTCAAATCAACGTACTGTGGGATTTCTATACAAATGAGAACGATGATGACCAAGGAGACAGTATGGAAGAAATCCATACTAATGAAATCCACACATGAAGCAAAGGGCCACTTGAAGGTGTGATGAATCATGTAGATTATACCAAGAAAGATGTATGCCCTATGAAAGCACCTGCTCACAAAATTCATATTGAGAAGAGTAAACCTAGCAGGAAATCTAAGAATACCCCTGTTGTAAACCATCCAGAGAAAGAAAATGTATCTCCCGCTACAGCAAAGGCTACTCAAGATGGTAAAATCCCACCTAAGAATGGAAAAACAAGTATGTTTACTCTGCCCTATCCTATTTATAACATTGATTACAATATTGTGGATGAGCTTAAGAAATGTAGGGCTAATATCACATACTTTGATTTGCTAAAATTAACGTAGCAAAGAGATTTTCTCTTGAAAGCTACGAATGAGAGAAACTTCAAAGATTCCACCATCCCAAGCAACCAAACCAAGAAGTCAGTGCCCAAACCTGTCAACACCTCTGTTGTAGCCTAAAGGTCATCAACTATGGAAGCCATTCTATCCAAAATGAATAAAAAACCCCAAGATTTCAGTGGAGCCATGATAGGGAGAAAGTCAAAATCCATGACCCCACCTTTACTTATCATGTTTGAAATCCTTAACATGAATGCGCACAATTTCCTGGTAGATTTCGGTGCCTCGTCCACTATGATGCCGTATTCTGTTGCTAAAAGACTACATGCAATACCTAAGAAAACTGGGACCCAAATTATGCAACTGGACAGGACAAATGTGAAAGTAATTGGAGAATTGAAAGATGTGTTGATTCAAATGGCTACTAAACCACAGTACACACAAGTCATTGATATAGTGGTAGTTGATATACCAGAGGCCTAAGGAATGTTGCTTAGTAGGGATTGGTCAGCAAAACTCAATGGATATTTCTCAAATGATTGGTCCCACCTCTTGTTTCCTTAGAAGGGAAAAGGTGATACGTTGAGAGTTGATTGTGAAAGATACATGAAGTATGTGGTAACATAACTAAATGGTCCCAATGAACCTATAATGCTTACCAACTCCATCCTTGGGAACTATAGTTTTAATGTTTATGCCACAGAAACCTGTTTTGGAGAATTTCATGCAGACACAGTTGAAGAAACTTTGACATACACACAGTTGGAAATTCCATCCCATAATCCAACTAATGAACTGTCTTGTACTATAGTAGACAATAGGAATAATTTCTTAGATAGTAGTTCAATTGATGTAACATTAGATGCTATATTCTAGACACTCTATTTTGATGGCTCTAATTGCCTTGAAGGTGCAGGTGCTGGAAGTGTTCTCATTGACCCACAGGGGAACCAACATTTGATGGCCAGCCGGTTGGAGTTTGCATGCACCAACAACACCAGATAATATGAAGGCTTGTTGCAAGGCCTGAAGAAAGCCATTGATATGAATGTAAAGAATCTTAAAGTTTTTTGGTGACTCATAGATAATCATAGATCAAGTAAGGAAAAGGATACATTGCAATTCACCACACCTGGTAAGGTACTAGCATGAGGTATGGGACTTAATTAACAGTTTTGATTCTTTTAATATCACATACATACCTGGAGGGAAAAACCAAGATGCTGATCTAATGGCTAAAATGGCTGCTAAACTTTTACTTGATTTTAGATTGAAGAAAATAAATGTTATGTTGAATTGATTTTTAGACCATCCGTGCCTGATAACATCTCGAATTGGCAGGTTTTTGAAGATAATGAGAAAATCCTTGAGTTATTGCACTAATAGAAGACATTCAAGAGTGCATTCATTGACGAAAAGGAGCATGACAAGCTTATGAATGAGAGGGAAGATGAGGAAAAGGATCAGCCCAATGTGATCCAAAAATTAGTTGTTAAGATGGAGCACTTGTATGACTTGCATGATAGATTCAAGAAATGACTAACTACGAAATGCATAGCTCGTCCATGAAGTATGAAATAGTCAACCTTGGGACCAAAGAAGACCCAAAGAATGTCAATCTGGGCCTGGGGTGCTCTCCATAACAAAAGGCTGCATTTGTCAAGCTATTTAAAGAATACAAGGATGTCTTTACATGGACATATGAAGACCTAAAGACCTTTGATACCGGTGTTATGCAGCATGTGATCCCTTTGGAAAAGGAGGCTAGGCCCTACCAACAAACGTTGTGTAAGATGCATCCAAGCCTAGAACCATTGGTGAAGAAAGAACTGAAAAAGATGTTGGATGCTAAAATCATCTTTCCAATCAAACACATCGTTGGGTAGCCAATCTCATGCCAGTGAGAAAGAAAAATGGAGACATCAAGCTGTGTATTGATTTTAGAAACCTGAAAAAAGCATCTCAAAAGGACAACTATCGTGTCCCTTCTATGGAACACATCCTTCAGTGCGTTTCTAGGTTTGAAATGTTGTCCCTATTAGATGGGTTTTCAAGATATAATTAAGTACTGGTGTCTCATGGGGATTAGCTTAAGACAACCTTCAACACGAAATGGGGCACCTACGCATATCATAAAATTCCTTTTGGGCTCATTAACGTAGGTGCCACATTCCAGAGAGCTATGGACATAGCCTTCCAAGGGTTGACGAACAGATCAATAGTGGTTTACATGGATGACATCACTATGTATTCATATCACAGAAGGTATCATATTTATCTCCTGAGACAGATTTTTGAAAGATGCTGAAGCTATGGAATTTCATTGAATCCCAAGAAGAGAATCTTTGTAGTCATAGAGGGGAAACTGCTAGGTCATATCCTCTCTAATGAAGGGATCGTTATTGATCCTGAAAGAATAGAGACCATCATGAGAATACAACCCTCTGCCAATAAGAAAGCCATGCAGTCTTTCTTCAGAAGGATTAATATCATTAGAAAAATTTTCTCAGGCTTTGTAGAAATAGTATGCCCCTTGCAGTTGATGATGAAGAAAGATGTTGTGTATAAATGTAGCGATGAGGCCAAGAAGCATTTCAGCGAATCAAGGAATCCATTGCTGAAGTTCCTGTATTGGTCAGCCCTAATTTCAACAAGGAGTTATTCTTGTACACTTTTTCCTCTGATATGTCATATGTCGCAATACTCACTCAGAGAAACAACAAAAGAAACAAAGTCCCCATTTCCTACATGAGTTCAAATCTCCAAGGAGTGGAACTAAATTACCCAGACGTGGAGAAACAAGGCTATGCATTTTTCAAGGTCGTGAAACATTTCCACCCTTATTTACTCAAGGAAAGGACCAAAGTCAATGTTCCCCATCCTGTTGTAAGAGTCCTCTTCATGCAAAAGGAAATCGGTGAACGAAGAGGGAACTGGATAACCACCATTCAAGAGTTCGACCTGGAGATAAAGCTGACACAGATAGTTTGAGGATAGGAATTTTGTAGGCTAGTGGAAAAAGCCTTGATGGACAAGAAAGGGGCATCCAGAGAATCAAGAACGTTGAGCATACAATATGCACAAAGGGAACTTAGGGAGGAGCCCTTATGGAGTAACAAAGCACTGATGTATGAGCAAGAAGCATCAGAAACCTTTTTGGCCCCTGAGTTGTGGTACCATGACATATGCATCTATCTAGTGCGGGGAACGTGTCCTGAGCACATGGATGCATCACATAGGAGAGCACTCAAATTGAAATCCAATATGTATCATTTGGCCAACAACATCTTATAAAAAAAAAATCCTGATGGAATTTGGTTGAGATGTTTGGAGAAGGATGATGCCAGCCATGTATTGAAATAAATGCACGACGGCCCAACAGGTGGTCATTATGGCGGAGAGACCACTGCTCATAAAATATTAAGAGTTTGATATTATTGGCCCACAGTGTTCAGGGACTCGCATGCCTATGCTTGCAAGTGCAAGGTGTGCCAAACCACCACAAGACGAGAAAGAAAGCATGCTATTCTCCTCAGTCCTGTTATGATTTATTGACCATTCCAGCAATGGGGCCTAAACGTCATAGGCAAGATCACTCTAAACATCTCACAGCAGCACAAGTATATACTCACAACAGCTAATTACTTCACCAGATAGACCGAAGCCATCCCGCTCCAGAAGGTGAACGAAGATGAGGTAATATCATTGTTTGAGAAATTCATTATCAATAGGTATGGCATCCCTGATGCTCTCATTTTTTATAATGCTTATTATTTCTCATCTCTGAGACTAACTAAGTTTGATATTGATAAATCAATCCACATAAAGTATGCAAAAAACTATTACCCCTAGAGAAATAGAGTTGCAGAGTCTTCCAATAAAAACCTTATCCGTATAATCTACAAGTCAGTCACTGATAACCAGAGGAACTGGCACAATTCCCTGAAAAACACCCTTTGGGCCGATAGGGTCACCCCTAAAATGGCCTTAGGAAACTCCCCATACTACCTTTTCTACAAACAGGAAGCCATCTTGCCCCCAAACATTACCCTTCCCTCCATACAACTCTCCCAAGCTTCAAGAGGAACCCCTTCAGCCTTGCTTCAAGAAAGGATCAACCAACTAATGAGGCTAGAGGAATTAAGGGATAGAGCTAGAAT
>Ga0068627_1000356_pt1 | contig 10467 bp, 13 predicted proteins | sample InSIn1gowninarea_FD_77430 | JGI IMG/M metagenome (GOLD analysis project Ga0068627, IMG submission 77430) | Clean room microbial communities from NASA Spacecraft Assembly Facility at Jet Propulsion Laboratory, Pasadena, California, USA -... ... | reverse complement strand
TAATACTTAGACCCCCTTAGAATTTGAGTATGGTTTTTGTTACCCATATAAATAATCGTTAAGTTAAGTTCCACGTGACAAGTTAGCAGGCCCACAGGTGGGATAGCGGGCAGGCTAACCTGTGCATGCCGAGGCGATCTCAACCCAGATGTTCCTCATCTAAGCCCCGTCAACGAAGGCATTAGCTCCCCTCTAATGAGGCAATATGTCAACCGAGAAAATTAAATGAAATGATTGACAAGACAACACCCTGCTAGTGTCGTCTCTACACACCTTCGCCAGTCAGATCATGTGTCAGGGAAAAGACAAGGGGGTCTAAGTATTATTGGCTTGATTGACTCTAACAGGGACCCTTGGATCCTTTGAGATCGGACAGACCACATCCGGGGGGATATAAAAAGCCTTAACCTCAGACGTTAAGGAGAGGAATTCAGACATTGAGAGAAAAAACACGGATTCTCCCTACCATTTGCAACGATCGACCCCTTTTTATTTGAAAAGACATAACATCACCATACAGAACACCGTGGATCATTCCCTACAATGATTCATAGTTACTGTTCATATTTAAGTTCCAGTATGTTCTCTGAAAAAGTGATTCTCTAATTTTCTGTTGACCACGTCATATGACTATTTTTTGGGGTCAACAGTTTTCATTAGTGACGTGGGTTTTCATTAGCTTATTTGTCACTGAAAAGAAAGGATTTGAAGGGTTGAGAAGTGGAGATTGAACAGTAGGAAGATGAATATATATTTTTAGCTCTAATTTTTTGGTGGTGGTGGTGGTGGTGGTGGAGGAAGAGGAGGATGAAGAGAAAGAGAATTTTTTTTTTAAATTTTTTTTGGGACTCGTTTGTACTTTTTTTTAAAGTTTAGGGTTATGATTGTAATTAGTTCTTTATTTTTCTTTTCTTTTTTTATTTAAATATGAGAGTATATTCGTTATTTCACAACTTTTTATTGAGAAATTGAATGAAAATAAATCAAAATGATATTTTGTGCAATCAAATATGTAATTAAGAGTGAAAATATCAAAAATGAAAGATGTTGACGTTTTTCACAATAATAATGAAAAGTGAGGGCGTTATGTTCTAATTACCCTAAATTTTAGTTGCATACTTCATGTAATTTACAATTTTTTAATGATTTATGTTGAAAGTACAGGAAACATTTTACAAAAATTCAACAGATTTTTGAATTTCCAGTCACACGGGGCCCGCACCATGTATAAAATATTGAAAAAAAAATTATCTTCCCTCCCTTGAATGTGAGTGTTCGGTAAGTACAGAAATTTTGAATTTCTGTACTTATAGCTCGACTCTTTTTTAATTATGCATTACATCATTTTTTTATCAAATATTACTAAAAATTTATTTTTTTTTCTCTAAATTAGATAGGGGCTAAGTCCTAAATTGAAATATCAATTCAAAAATATTTAATACATACACTCCATTGTACATACGAATAAAGGTTTTGCTAGGAGTACAAATTTTTTGTACATAGAGGTATACATAACACTCACATGGGGGAGGGCCCCACTCGTATGTACATGATCGATCCCTTAAGTACTAGTGCTTAGATTATGCTAAGCACTCGGGTAACGAGACACGCTATAATAGGTAGGGCAGATAATGGTCGATGATACAGGATGACATTAATAATTATACACAATGGCCAATGAGGTGAGAACTACTTGATATGTACTCCACGTAGAGCACCACATGATAGGCGTCTACCCCTACATGCTATCTACCACCATGAGGCCCTCTACGTTCACATATGTCGTCTGCCACTATGAGGCCGCCTACCATCATGAGATTTTCGACCCATATGAGGTCGCTTACGTTCATATATGCCTTCTACCGTCGACCCTCATGAGGCCACCTACCACCATGAGGCCCTCTACATTTACATAGGTCGTCTACCACTATAAGGCCATCGACCCCCATGAGGTCGCCTACCACCTTGATGCCCTCTACGTTTACATAGGTTGTATACCACCATAAGGCCGATGCTACACTTAACCATACAAATGGCAATGAGCTGGACGTGAACCGCTCAACGGCAAACGTGGATACAACCAACCGCTTGAGAAGTGGGGGTCATCCCATCAAAACGTGGGGAAAGTGGGAAGATCTACGTTGGACGCGTGGCACCATTAACTGCTAAACAAGTGTGTTGCATCAGGTGCCTATAAATACCCCTAAGGTGAGAAAGGTATGGCCTTCTTGAAACCAGAACCATTTGAATTCCACATAATCTCTTCACATTCTCTAAAATCGAACACTAATTCTCATGCCGGAAGTACAACGGAAGAAAAAGCCCCGACCTCATTTTGCAGGTAGCAAACACTGATCGGAGTAGCCAAAACCCCATTCATGTCAAGGAGAACACGAAATTTACCTCACTACTATTTCATTGGCACCGTCTGTGGGAAACCATTGAACAAAAAAGCTATGTCAAAGAAACGAACTAGGAGTGAAATACGTATGGTCGAAAATGCGGCAGAGATGGAGTCGGAATCTGTTGCAAGGGGTCATGACTCGCCACTGCAGTACATGACGCAGAGCTAATTTAGTGGCCTGGAAACTCAATTGGCAACCATGATGGTCTTCTTGCAGAGTTAAACGTAGAAAGCCGCAGCCCCACCATAGAATCTACCGGAGGTCGTACGTGAGCAACCGCCCTAAGTGGCGTAAATGGTTATCCCGCATGTTACTCAGCCAACGGTGGAGGACTTAGGGGCTGCAGGGGTTGCATTTTCGCCCCGACCCAAGATGGACTTGGAAAGGAAGATGGAGGGGATGATGGCCCAGAAAATAGATGATGCATTAACTAAGATGAAGGATAGGCGAAGGCAAATGGTTTTGGATGAAGATCCTTTTGTACCTAAAATCATGGCTGTTCCCTTACTGAAAAGCTTTAAATAGCCGATGATAGAAGTATACGATGGTGTCACAGTTCTACTTGACCACTCGCAGACCTTCGTTGATTTAATGAAACTCTATGTAGCCTCAGACGTAGTGATGTGCCGATCCATTCCCCTAACACTCATGAGAAAGGCTAGAGACTGGGTGGCCACCTTGGCACCCAAATCTATAAAGACTTTTGATGAGCTTTCCAAGAGTTTTGTGGCATACTTCATGAGTAGCAAAAAAAAAGTGGAAGACGACCATTGGACTGATGCAGGTTGTGCAAGAGAAAGACGAATCTTTGCAGAAGTACTTGGCTAGGTTCAACCGGGCAACACTTGGTATAAAGGACCTTCAAATGTCTACAATGGAACAACGTTAATGAATGGGAACGCAGAACCGGACCTTTAAGATGTCACTCTCTAAAAACCCCTAGAATCGATGAATAAACTTTTGAAAAAAGATGACAATTACGTTGATGCAGAGGAAGCAGGGAAGGTCACTAAAAATCTAAGAGAAGGATGTGAGACAGAAAGTCACAAGCGAAAGATAGGTGATGAGCGAAAACCTGTTGATAAAGACAACCCGAGGAATGAGCGCATAAACAGGGGTACACTTAGGATCGGTAGGTTAGGCAGAGGCGAGAGAAGGTCAAAGCCTTCACCCCTTTAAATACTCCATGGGCCAAGATATTGATGAAAATTTGGGACATAAAAGAGCTTGATTGACCGAGACCTTGATTTGTGATTGGTTGAAGCGAAGACTACAAATTTCCCATACTGCCCCGAATATCACTCAACAGAGCGGTGAGCAATAAAGCCAGAAATTGGTTAGCTCAAAATCGCTCTAAGGGCTGGTGATTATCACCAGACCATATACCCTACTACCTCGAAGATCGCTCAATACATAGCGGTGAGCAACAAAGCCAAGAAATTTGTTAGCTCAAAATCGCTCTAGGGGCTGGTGAGCACCGGACCCTATACTCTACTGTTTCAAAGATCGCTCAACACATAGCGGTGAACAACAAAGCCAAGAAATTGGTTAGCTCAAAATCGCTCTAAGGGTTGGTGATTATCACCAGACCCTATACCCTACTACCTCGAAGATCGTTCACATAGCGATGAGCAACAAAGTCAAGAAACTGGTTAGCTCAAAATTGCTCCAATGGCTGGTAGTGAGTTTTCAAAACCAAAAATGGTTAAATCTCAAAATCACCGGACCCTGCATTCAACAACCCAAGATCGTTTGACATACAGTGACTAGCAACAAAGACAAAAAAGGATCGGTCAGCTCGAAATAATTATAAAATTTGAGAAAGAACCTCAATAACCAAAACTTGGTTAAGGCCCGAAATCATGCTCTGCATTCGACATAGCCTAAGTGATAAAACAGATGAATCAAAGCCTATAATTGCTCCTAAAACCATGCATACAAAATCAGCCAACTCAGCTCCAGGAATCTTGGATGAAGACTCAGTAGTATCGCTAAATGTATGGCAACAAATTAGCAGCTAGAATTATTCTCTGTAATTATGTTTAGCATGATTTCAGCCCTGATTATAGCAGTGGAACAGCCCATTTGGTGTGTGACACAATTCCACAAACTTCTCTTCTCTTTCCAATTAATTCTTTTTGGTATCAGAGCCCATTATGCAACGAGCGATTCGATCCCGTTAAGACTCTAAAATGAGCACGTGGATTTCAAGATTGATATGCTCAAACGAGCCACCATCTTGTAGGGGCATGTTAAGGGATAGGGGCCTTAAAATCTATGAATTGGTTGAGGCCCCAAATCATTAGACCTTACGTCCTACTGTTCGACAAAGGATAGCGATACCAATAAAATCAATCAAAGATCAGCAAATGAAATGCGAAAGGTAAAATTACAATCAAGCTTAGTGCCAACGCATGCAGGTCAACAACATGGCATTCGACTTACGCCCGTGTAACAGGCGCTCACTCGCTAGCTGTCATGCCTGCTAGCTATTACGATCAAATAGGAAGATCCGTGCAATGATGGGCAAATAAACTCTCACATCTGGGCAAACGATATCAATAATACAAGATAGATATAAAGGGGAAAAAAAAGAATCTTTGGGCCTAGGGGCTCTATAAATATAGTGGTCCACACACTCATATTTTCTAAGTGACTTTTCCAATTTAGATGAGGAATTATAAAGACTATAGCATTTTGGAATCTCAAGAACAACTAACTCACCCGTCGATCCCGTTCGATTTCAAGATTTTGGTTCAAAGATTTGGTTAAGCCAATATGATTTTCTGGGAGACTTGGTTGAAAAGTGAGAGATTCAGCGAAATGTGTCGAAATATCGGGCTTATGGAGAAGTCCACCAACACGAAGAGGAGACCCGACGGGGCTAGTCGAAGGACGGTCGTCCCGCGACCAGCTTGAGGTTGGTCGACCTCCTACCAGCCTCACGGCTGGTCGAAGTCGACCTGTCAGGGGCTGGTCGATCGTTGACCAGCCCCTATCCTGGTTGAAGAACCTGGTTGAAGATCTACCAGCAATGGTCGACCAACGACCTGCAGCCATGGTCAACTGTTGACCAGCCTTGCTGGTCGGTTGGGAACTTGCCCCCCTCCCCCCGCTCGCGTTTTCGTCGGATAAAGAGGTAATGATGGTTTTATACATAATAAATGAAAAAAAAACTTTAAGTAGCACGGAAGAAGTGAAGAGGCTACCCCTTGTCAATAAACAATCGACAAGGGATAGAGGGACTAGCGATATAGGATAACATTGATATTTATCCACGATGGCTAATGAGGTGAGAACTACTCGATATGCACTCCACATAGAGCACCACATGATAGGCCGTCTACCCCTACAGGCTGTCTACCACCATGAGGCCTTCTACGTTCACATAGGTCATCTGCCACTATGAGGTCGCCTACAACCAAGAGGCTGTCGACCCCTATGAGGCCACTTACGTTCACATAGGCCGTCTACCTCAACCCCCATAAGGCCGCCAACCACCATGAGACCCTCTACGTTTACATAGGCCGTCTACCACTATGATGCCACCGACCACCATGAGATTGTCGACCCCTATGATGCCGCCTACCACCATGAGGCTATCTACGTTCACATAAGTCATCTACCACTATGAGGCAGTCAACCCCCATGAGGCCGCCTACCACCATGAGACCTTCTACGTTTACATAGGTCGTTTATTACCATGAAGCCGTCGACCCCCATGAGGCGCTCTACGTTCACATAGGCCGTCTATCACTATGAGGCCATCGACCACCATGAGACCCTCTACGTGCACATAGGCGTCTACCACTATGAGGCCGTCGACCCTCATGAGGTCGCCTATCACCTTAATGCCCTCTACGTTTACATAGGTCTTATACCACCATGAGGCCTGTCAATGTATATACATAAATACATAATGCACATGTTAGTTAGTCTCACATTGATTAGAAAGTAAAACATTCCTATCAAGTTAAGCTATAAATAGGATGTCTCTCTTGTAAACAAATTACACCATTCAATACAATTCTATTTTCTTTGTATTGTCTTATTTTCTCTCTTAAATTCAACTTGGTATCAGAGCTACTATTCTTAGTAGTTTTCGATATATCAAGAGTTGAGTATGCTCTGTGATTACCACTATTAGTGGATCCTTCACATCAGAAAAACTTCTTGTATATCCTTGTCATACATGTTGGGTAGTCACTATAGTCGGAGTCGTATTCTCCATCGACTCATCTCAGCCACCACTCCATCAGTTCAGTTCGGTTCCTGTTATTATTATTTTTCTTTGTCCTCCTCTAGTTTCGTTCACATTATGAAACATCTTGAGGCTTCACAACCATTGCCATTATCATGGAAGGACTCAACTACACCATATGGGCTCAAGCTATGTCAAGCTTTCTTAAGGGCAAAAAGCTATGGCGCTATGTCACTGGTGATATCTCTGAACCAGAGAAAGTCGTTGGAGAAGACAATACAAAATACATAGACCGTCTCGAAGAGTGGGATAGCAAGAACCACCAAATTATCACTTGGATTCGCAACACGTGTGTACGCTCCATCAGTCTCCAATTTGGTGGATTCAAGACTGCCAAGTCATTATGAGATTTTCTACAGAAACGCTACACCACCGCAGATCTGTCTCATCAATATCAACTTCTGGGTACTCTACATCGTATGCAACAATAACCTGGGCAATCTATCAATAGTTTCTTATCTGAAATGCACTATGTTTGGGATCAACTTACTTCCTCAGAACCAGAGTTTACAGATGCCAAAAATGCTGAGAAATTTTCCGACTATCGAGATCAGCAACACTTGGTTCTATTTCTCATGGTCCTCACTAATGAGTTTGAGCATGTTCGTGCATCTCTCCTTCACCGCAATCCCTTACCTACTTTAGACCAAGCTGTCATTGAACTTCTTTCTGAGGAAACTCATTTTGCCCCTCGCAAAACAACCTCTGTAGATGCTGTCTTCGCCACTCCCAGAGGACTTCAACCCAACAACAAAGGGCATTTATCTGGATCTTTTCAACACAAAGGGCATCCATCTGGATCTTCAAAATTCTGTAATTACTGCAAGAAACCAGGACACACTCTCTTGGAATGCCCGATTCGAGTTTGCCAATTCTGTCAGAAGCAAGCCACAGGTCATCTTCAGTGTGATTGTTTTCAAAACCCCAACAGATACTCCCAGCAATACATGTCTCACAGTACTCCTTCTAGATTTGCCGCCACTACTGCTGAAGGTTCATCATTCACTACTTCCAGTGAGACGTTTTACGTCTCTAACATAGAGGAAATTGTCAAACAAGTCCTTGCTCATTCTGGTAATATACCCTCTACTGCTATGTCAGTCACATCAGGTAATTTATCCTGGTTTTTCGACTCTGCATGCTGTAATCACATGACACTTGATTTCACTATATTTGCCACCAAACATCTTACTAATCATGCTCCGACTATTCAAACTGTTGATGGTTCTTCTATGACTGTGAGTCATATCGGAAAAATATCGACATTAAACACTTCTCTTCCTGATACTTACTGTATTCCCCAACTCACTCTCAATCTTATATCTGTTGGTCAATTATGTGACTTCGGTCTAACTGTCATCTTGCTTCTGGTTGTTGTGTGCAGGATCCAAAGACGGGACAAACTCTTGGGATAGGCCGTAAGGTTGGACGACTCTTTGAGCTCATCAATCTTCACCTTCCATCCCGTTTCTCCTTATCAGTTTAAACAGCAGCTTCAGTCTTATCTACCCCATCCATCAGTCTCTGGCATTCTCGTCTGGGTCATGCTTCTGTTGGTCGTCTTCAATCTTTAGCATCTAGTGGTCATTTAGGACTTGTTCCTAAAGAACAATTTGATTGTCTTCCTTGTCAACTTGCAAAACAATCGGCATTGCCATTTTACAAAAGTGATTCATTTTCTTCTGCACCATTTGATTTAATTCACTCTGATGTTTGGGTCCCGTCTCCCACTCCCACAATGGGAGGCTCTAGATATTTTGTCATTTTTGTTGATGATTACTCTCGTTACACTTGGATATTTCTTATGCGCAATAGATCTGAATCACCTCAGTTGTACTTTGATTTTGCTACCATGATCAAAACTCAATTTTCTTGCAATATCAAAGTGTTTCGTGCTGACAATGTTGTGAATACATAGACTACAAAGTCCTTAACTTTCTTCACCAACATGACACCCTTCCTCATCGTTCATGTCCAGGCACTTCTCAACAAAATGGGTGTGCTGAACGCAAACATCGAGACATTCTCAATACCGTCCGTGCTCTTCTCATATCCGCTTCATGTCCTGATCGCTTTTGGGGTGAAGCTGCTCTTACAGTTGTTTATACCAAGAATCGTATGCCTTCTCCCATCACTAGGAATCAATCACCATTTGAACATCTTTATGGTCACCCTCTTGACTATAACACTCTTAAAGTATTTGGTTGTACATATTTTGCTCTTCTTCAGCCTCATGAGCGCACCAAATTGGAATCTAGATCTCGATTATGTTGTTTCTTAGGATACGGTATTGAACACAAAGGCTACAGATGTTGGGATCCTTACTCCAAACGTCTCCGAGTATCTCGTCATGTTGTTTTCGGGAACACAAGATGTTCGCCTCCATATCCAAGTTTCACCTGCCGCATGACAACACCTCTCTCCTATTCACTGATCTCTCCACAGATCTTTTTCCTGACACTCCTGAGACAAACTCTTCCTCTGAGTCAACATCTCCATCAACGCATCCTCTCCCTCTCTCTCAGATACGTCATTACCAACTGATATGTCTACAGATCCCTCAATTGAGTTATCCACCTTACCCTCTTCTGAAGAACTTGTCTCTTCTGATGGATTCGCTCCAACAGCTTCTGATCTCCTTACTCGACGAAGTGACAGGGTAAAATTCCCTCTGTTAATCTTCGTGACTTTGTTGTATTTTCTACTATTCTTTCTCACCATGAACCTCAGTCTTATCGTGAAGCTAGTTCTGATCCTCTTTGGCAGAAAGCAATGAATGATGAACTACAGGCACTTGAAAACACTCATACCTGGGATCTAGTGGATCTATCAAAGGGCAAACATGCTATGGGATGCAAATGGGTCTACAAGATCAAAACTCACTCTGATGGGTTCATTGATCGGTACAAAGCTCGCTCGGTAGCTAAAGGGTTTACCCAGGAGTATGGGATTGACTATGAGAAGACCTTTGCCCCGGTTGCTCGCCTTATTTCAGTTCGCAGCCTAATTGCAGTTTCCGTCGTTCGTCGTTGGGAATTGTTTCAGATGGATGTGAAAAATGTCTTTCTTAATGGTGAACTCATCGAAGAAGTTTATATGTGCCCTCCTCCTGGTTCTCATCATCTTCCACATCAAGTCTGCAAACTTCGTCGGGCTCTATATGGTCTCAAGCAAGCTCCTTGGGCTTGGTTTGCCAAGTTCAGCACCATTGTTGGAGATTTCGGGTTCACTTCCAGCTCACATGATTCTGCTCTTTTCATTCACAAAACAGACCAGGGTACTATCCTTCTTCTCCTCTATGTTGATGATATGATCATCACTGGTGATGACACATCCAGAATTTTGGATCTCAAGACTTATCTTAACCAACATGTCGAGATGAAAGATCTTGGAAAGCTTAGTTACTTTTTGGGACTTGAGATCACTTCTAACTCTGAGGGATAGTATATTTCGCTAACAAAGTATGCTTCTGATCTTCTTACTCGATGAAGTGACAGGTAGTAGGACACGTACTACTCCTCTAGAGCTCAACTCTAAACTCATTCCTATGGATGGTACACCTTTGGATGACCCCACCTTGTTTCGCCAGTTGGTCGGTAGTCTTGTTTATCTTACAGTTACTCGCCCTGACATATCTTACGCTGTCCATATTGTCAATCAATTTCTCTCTGCTCCTCGTACATCCCATTATGCCGCAGTACTTCGGATTCTCAGGTACATCAAAGGGACCATATTTTATGGTCTCCATTTCTCATCTCAATCTTCACTTGAGCTTCGCGCCTACTCAGATGCAGATTGGGC
>Ga0068627_1000355_pt1 | contig 10468 bp, 7 predicted proteins | sample InSIn1gowninarea_FD_77430 | JGI IMG/M metagenome (GOLD analysis project Ga0068627, IMG submission 77430) | Clean room microbial communities from NASA Spacecraft Assembly Facility at Jet Propulsion Laboratory, Pasadena, California, USA -... ... | reverse complement strand
TATACATGTTTTATTCAGAGCAGGTGCTTCAGGAGGAGACTAAGACTTCATAGCCAGCAGCCACTTTCCATGCCATCCACCTTAGTAATCCCTTGATGGGGAAGGCACCCTTAATTCTCTCTCTATTCCCTCTGTCATTTCTGTTTTCAGCCATTGGTTCAGTAGGAATGTGTTCTTCTCCTTCTTCTTCCCCTATAGGTTCTTCAAATATGTCAGGTTGTTCACCTAAGGGTTCCTCCAGTTCACAGCCACCAAAGAAGAGGGAAGGTTGGTTGTTTGATGCAGTGGGGGTATTTGGCAAAAATTTCCCTAAGCTGTCCCTATTCCTACGAGGCATGAAAGGAAATATTTCTGGTTTGGTTTTGTATTTTTTCAGACTTGGAAAATACTTTTTAGAGTTGAAATTGCTGATTGAATGAAAATTACTGACAGAATGAAAAAGCTACTTGCTGAATTGAAACTTGCTTGCAAAATGGCAAGGAAAGCAGAAAATGCAAAATGGAAGAAAGGAAACAACTAGATTACTTTTGTAGAAATAAAATAATGGCAGAATATTGAAGACAAGAAATAGAAGAAAAGAAAGAAGTAATCACATTTTACTCAGAAACCTCCCCGGTAATGGCATCAAAAAGTAATGAGTGCCAGTATTGCAACAAGGATGCTGCAACTCCTGGGCTACCAGCTTTATTTTATCAACCTGGGGTTCGTACAAACTTGGAGGTGACAGTGTTGTATACACAAGTAAAAGTGATGGTTCTACTTGTTGTCATTGTTCAGCTGGCAAGAGACCACTGGGGTTCTAAGCCAGAATTCTATGGAGTTAGAAAAAGCTTGATTCTTTGATGGAAAAATGGTAAATCTACTCTAAGAGAGAGTTACTCTACTGCAATAATGGAGAAGGTTGACATGTAATGCTAAATCACACCATTTCCTAATTAACTGCTAAGAAACTATGCTTGGCAGAAATGCTATATCAACATGAAACAAATGCTACTATCTAAGTATAGAAATAAGAAGCATCAAACATCACTAATGTGCAAGTAAAGAGACTGAACTAAATCTGTTTTTGCTTTTTTGTCTTTTTATGCAAAATCAAGTATGCAAACTAATTGTTTCTGTTGATGTGGCAAGTGAATTAAGGATGTTTGAGGATGGATGGAAGGGTTAGGAGATGGTTGGATGGTGTGGAGGACCCCTGGGAGGATTTTGGTGACTTCCCAGAGGTTTTCCATCAATTCGGCCTCAAAACAGGTCATTTTAGGAAAACCTATAGGATGTACTAGAAACCTACAAGATCCCCTGTAAACCTATAGGATACAACTGAGAACAAAGTGTGAGGTGTTGGAGGTGATGGAAGGCCTAGGAAAGGTGTGTGATGGGTGGAATGGAGTGGGAGAAGGTCTAGGATCACTCATAAGTCAACATCCAATATAGTAGATGGCTGGATTCGCTCAATATACTTGGAGGAATTTCTATGAAAAATGATGAAAAACTAGTGAAGGTGATGGTGAAAACAAGGGATTACTAAGGTGGATGGCATGGAAAGTGGCTGCTGGCTATGAAGTCTTAGTCTCCTCCTGAAGCACCTGCTCTGAATAAAACATGTATATCTTCCCAAAGATATGCAAACAAGAAACCTAAAATCTATGTAAACAAGAAACCTTTTCATAAACTAGAAAAGCAAAATTAATGAATTAACTGCCTACACTATGCATGAGGAAAGTTGCTGAAAGGAATGAAAACATGGATGAGATCTACTACAGAAATGGAGATAAAAAAATATGGAAATGGAAATCTACCTTGCAAAACTAACCAAATACTAATTTAAAGACAACAAACTCCAAAGCTCATAAAAGAACTAGAAATCTGTGTTTTTCGGGTTGCTTAAGGGTACCTTCCTCAAGTCATGATCCTAGAGGGAGGAAGTGAGGCCGAGACACCTACTGTCAACCTTATCGTGATCCTTTTTTCCCTGTTAACCTACTACTGAAGTAAGGCAGAAATGGAAGCAAACTAATAAACAACCAATCTAATCTACACTACTTGTAATGGAAATGCATCTAAAAAGAAAATTAGCAATGAAGCTATGAAACTACATTAAACATACATATACAAGAAATAGGGGCCTTGGTTGCTAGGGTTGGGCCCTAGCCCAAGAGATTCAACCCTCTGAGTTAACTCAGTGCTGGCTCAAAACAAAACTCATTCTTATTACCAAAAAAGCAAATTACATCAATAGAACCTTCACAAGTATTGCAGCTCGAAAATAGCTTAGAGTTTTACAATAAAAATCTGAATCCTACTCAGGTATTAGGCCTCTCTACTTATACAACTGAACTCCCCAACGAATTCCTTAAAATTAGGGAGTCTCGACTCCCAAACTCAAGATAAACTGGGGCTTTGTCTCTCACTTGCTCGACTGCCTTCTAGTCCTCATGATTTGGCTGTTTGTACTCCGAGCTGATGTGATGAATGGAGGAATATTTAAATGGAGTAGTAGTAAATGAGGAGGATTTACCTCCTACAATCTCTCTCCCTTGTACCATTCGAGTTTTGACCTTAGTCTTTGCCAAAATTCCTTGATTTTCTCCTTTAATCGCGCATTGAATGCATATTAGTCCACTAGGCATAATATCCAACTCTAACTCACCTCATAAAAAAAATATAATCAAAAACATGTAATAACTTATGAGAAAATTTGGTTTGACTAAGCCAGGAGGTGAATTAAGGCCCATATAATTACCCAATAATGAGGCTCATCAATGTTGTCACCATTGTGCACATGAGTTTGACTCTACAACTGCTAATAAAACTCCTTGAAGTACTCATATTTTGAATATGCCTCTCTGTGTGCACCATGGGTGAATGGATCCATGTGCATAAGAGTCCTGAATGCTGTAATATTTGACGTGGGTGGCATTGAAAGCATATTGGACAACTTTTTGCTGCTACCCTTCTTATACTTGATCACCAAATAACACTGCTGTAAAAACCCCATCCACTTGTAATGCTTGGTCTACTGTAGCTTTCCCTGGGCCTGCAAGTACTGTAACCACTGGTGATCTATGTGGATTAATGTCTCCTTTCCCATTAGATAGTGCTTCCACTTCTTCACAACTGACTCCATGGTATAGAGATCCTTGTCGTAGGTAGGGTAGTTAAGAATTTCCCCATGAAATACTTTAGAATGGTAGCAAATGGGTCTTCCTCCTTGCATCAAGACAACTCCCATAACATACCCACTAGTATTGTCTCCACTTCAAATGTCTGCTGCAATTTTGGTAATGCTAGAACTGGTGCTTGAATGATATTCTCATTTATCTCCTCGAAATCCTTCTGCTAACCTTTTCCACACTGGAATATCTTGCCACTTGTTGTTATGGTGTGGAGAAGTGCTGCTACTACTGAAAATGAGGCTATGAATTTCCTCAGGTACTGTGCAGCCCCAATGAAATCCTAACCTCAGAAACATTAGTAGGAACCAACCATTTCATGATGGTCTCCATCTTGGAAGAATCTATGTTCAGATCTCCTCCACCGATCACATACCCCAGATACACCAAGGACTACTGTGCAAACTCACACTTATTGATATTTTCTAGCAGTTGGTGGTTCTTCAATTTTTCCAGTACCTGCATCAAATGCGAAATATGCTCCTCCTAGGTAGCATTATTTACTAGTATATAATCAAGACAATAAAAAATGAATCTATAAAAGGGAACAATATATCATTCATTAATATCATAAACGTAGCTGGTGCATTACATAGGCCAAATGGAATAACTAACCACTTATACAAACCTTGTCTGGTTTTGAAGGCAATCTTCCATGTATCTTCTTCTTTGACTCGAACCTGGTGATATTGAGACTTCAAGTCCAACTTGGTGAAATACTTTTCTTGCTGCAACTGACCTAGTAGATCATCTATCTTGGGTAGGGGGTATCTTTTCTTGAGTGTGATTTTATTCAATGCCCTATAATCTATACACATTTGCCAAGTCCAATCCTTATTTGGCACAATGATGATGGGTGATCCACATGGTGATGTACTCAGTCGAATGACACCCTGTTCTATCATCCGCTACAACTGTTTCTTCACCTCACTTTATCTATAACAGACTACCTGTACAACCCAATATTTGGCAATGGGGAGTATGGAAATAGCTAGATCTCGTGCTCCACTTCTCTATTACTTGGTAACCCTTTGGGCTCTTGGAACACATCCCAATATGCCTGTAACAACTCCCCCAATTGTTGTTTCTATTTGTTAGTACACCCCTTTAGGGATGCCTTGCCTCTTATTGACTCTTTTTCAGACTTACTTTCTCTTAAAAACAATAAAACATACTTTTTGCTGGAGCTGATAAATTTATTAGTTTGGTTGGCACTTACAAGTGAAATTTTTGACTTGCCTTTGTGTGTGTTGATGATGAACATTTTTTCATCCTTGATGAGCTAGTACTGGTTAGCTCTCCTCATGAATATTGCATCACGCATGTACATGTATGGACTCCCAAACATGACTCCACATACATAAAGGGGAACCACATCCAGATCTACTTCATCAATAAAATCAACACTGATAGCAAATCTAATTTTGCATTGTTTTTTTACCTTCAGCTATGCATCCTTATTTACCCATCCCAATGGATATGGGTTTGGATGATCACGAATTTTAAATAGATCATCAATATTTGTCTTCTTGATCTGTATCTTTATATGGAAGAGTTTGGTCATTTCTTTCTCTTCTTGTTGCTAGAGGCAACTCATATTCACCTCCTTCTGAACCGATGTAGAGATGATCTTCTCATCCACATCCAAGATGCTTTCAACTTGGTTGCTTGGATCAGTGGCCATGAGATTCTTCTTCTTATTATGTTTCTTCTTGTTCTTCAGGTGTAGCTCTGGATGCAACTTCTAGCACTTCTCCTCTATATGGACATAAATGTTGTAGTTGTTGTAGTGGTTACTAGGATCTTTGCGTTGGTGTGTTGTGGTTACTGTCTTTTTATCTTTTCCCCATTTTTTCTTCTTCTTCCCCTCCTTAGAAGCTTCATGTTTCTCCTTTTGCTTTGATCCACTTGATTGCACTCTTTTCAGGCCAATGTTCTCCAGGTATTGTGCTTTTACATAAGCCTCATCTATCGATTTGGGCTTGAACAACATCACTTTCTCATGTAGATGGTGGCGCAAACCCCACAATACTTAAGGAGTACATTTGGTTCTTTCGAGAGATAACCAACATTATATCCACCTTTCTAAATTCTGTGGTGTACTCCTGCATGCTTTGGCCTAACTTTGGCCTAAAGTAATTCCACCGGATCCACTGGTCCTCCACGTACCCAATGGGATAAACTTGTGACTTAATTAGGGTTTTGAAATCCTCTCACTTAGTCATTGGAGGTTCTCCCTCCAACCTTAGGGTTTTCTTTTGGCTCTCTCACCAATTTAGTGCATGGCCCTCTAATTTTAGCCGTGAAAATGAGATCTTTTTCACTTCCTCGATCTAATGGATGTTGGAATAAATTCCACTTGCTGAAACCAGTGGTTCAACTTCAGAGCATCTATGTTGTTGTGGTATGACTTGATATCGAATTTTACTTCCATTTAGAACAGGGATTGATTCATGACACTCGAACTGGGTTGATCTTTTCTGGGTTCTTTCTTTGGTTGGTTCTCAGTGTCTTCCGGATCCCTTGATCCCCCTTTTGATTTATCCTCTGCATTTGAACCCCCATCTTCTCCAAAGATCCCCATCTTATTGTTTAGGGCCTCCATGAGGAGGTTTACATTGCAGTTTGTATCCACGAATTATTGTTCAAGCAACAAAAACCTCACCTCTTCAGGATCAAGCAGTTCGTTTATAGATTCATCGACCATGGTTATGGTTTTATGATTTTTGACCCTGCCGACCTAGATCCCTTGAAAATATCCAAAACTACCCAAAGAAACCTACTCTGATACCAAATTATCCATAAACTGTCATGGATATTCCACTAGACAGTTTGTCACAACAGATATGATAATATTATATTGAAACTCTGAAAATTATACACTATTATAGTGTATTAAACTTTAAGATCTACGGATTTAATTGTAATCAGTGCATGCATGTGAATATAATTTATGCAGAAAAGTAGAGGAAAAAAATAAGCGCGCACACACACAAAAGACACGAGATATTCTCTCTGGGAAACCCTTTCGGGAGAAAAATCGACTAGAAGGTGAGGTTACTTTGCTCTCTTTATCTATCTAGAAATATGGCTGCAGGTACAAAGAAGTAATGCATGTGATCCATGGGCTACTACAATGCACATACTCTCTCTATGTGCTCTACCACCTATCTCTCTTGGCTATATTTGGAAAGCGATAGAATAAAATGCTCATGAAACAATGGAATACCTCTTCCTCTTAGCGGCTCGGTTATAACACCACTCGATAGCCTACTAATGGTTAATTTTGACTATATAAAATATTAATTAGAGTTACAATATAGACTTATAGAATTGTTTACATCACAAACATGTGGTTGTTCCCTTTTCCATAAATAATGGGGGCTGATGTGACATCCTCCCGAACTATAGGTTTGAAAATAGGAAGGTCAACTTCTGAGTGGCATAACTTTTGCATATAGACTTCGATTGATGCGCTTATTGCGTTGTTGGAAAGGTATCTGTGTGTAGAATAACATGAAAAGGTGTTGCACTAAAATGACAAAGTTTTACACCCAAAAAACATTGTTTGATTCCTCAAAGTGCTCTTGATAGGTTTCAGATCCCGTTTCGCCAAACTAGGCCTCACCAATAAAAATGGTCTCGTGAGTTGATTCCTCCACTTTTTCCACTCCAAATGCATAAAGATGGATGAAGAACAATATAATGATCCAATTCAGATAATCTCCCCCCTCCTTGAATCTTCTCTCGAAGAACGCTCTGAGTAGGAGAGCTCTCTCACAATTTTTTTTCCTCCCTAGATTTCTTCACAATTTTTTGTTGTTGTTGCAAAGTTGTTCCAAACACAATTTTTTTCAAAGAAACAAGAATTTTTAAGTTGGAAGCCTAATATTCAAGCCTATCGCCCTAGTATTGATATGAAATTCATGGTAATGTTAAATTATTAAAGTAAAAGTGACATTCTCCTTTATCTTTCATTTTATCGTTTTACTTAAAATTTTAAAATTACCATGAAATGACTCGAGATGTTTGAGAGTGGTTTCGACCTCATTGAATTTCATATGGAGAAAGTAGAATTTTAGATCTCATTCAAAATTCAGTAGACTTATTAGTTTTTCAAGATTGGGCAGATTGCAATGTTTCCATTGGATTTTCTCATGTACTAGGGTATGGAACTTGTATTTAATCAAGAGCACCAAGCCCTCTATGTACCCTGGTGTTAGTGAACTCCTCTATCTGACCCTACTAAAAATGTAACCATCACACAAACACAATCTTGACTTGACATGCTACGTTTTTTCTATCTTATGTCAATGATTAGAGGGGGATATTTATGACAAAGGTCCCAAGATAGGTAATGATTTTGATGATATGTAGGTATTTTTGTTGGCATTATGGCTATATGTTGTCCTTGATGTCAACCAAGATGATTTCACTGGAAGTCTACAACTTTCATAAGAGCAATACTAATGTAGATATCTATGGTGTGTGGCATTACAATCAATCATGATTATTCATGGAAATTGTTCATTATGGAGATTACAAGCCGTTGTGAGTTGGTCTAATGGTCCACTTCCTTTCTTATAATAGATATTTTATAATATTGCATAAATAATGATTGGAATTCCTTCTAATGGTCCAATCCACTTGCATACAACATATTATATTCATAGTGGAGGTTACTGTTAATTACTAATGGAACTATTCTACTTCATAAAGAATATTTTATTGAGAGGATGAAGAATTGGTTTGCCATCAACAGTTGAGGCCATGATTGAAAATTATAAAATAAAAAACAAATCTTGAAGTTGGTTTAAAATTGGTCTTGGAATAAACAAGATATTTAAATTTGGGACATGGTCAAATGCCATCCATCGTTCCAACTGTTTCAAGTCTATGGTTTCTTTTGTTTGAGAATGACCTCCAAAACTATATATTCAACATTCTAAGAAGTTGTGATGTGTGCACTTCTTAGATCGATTTAATTCATCTTTGGAAATTTTATTTTTCTTCTTTTTATGGTTTGGCACAGGTTGAGTGAGTGACTTCAAAATTCATTTTGGGACAGATCAGGCTATGGGAAGTCATTGTGCAAACTGAAATGGGTATGACATAGTCACACTTCTATGTGATATATCCAAATTTGGGCATAAATAATTGGTGGTAGATTTGATTATAAATGTTGCAGTGATATTCACACCATATAGAAGGATATTATGTGCACTCCATTCTTGCTAATGATGATGTTTTTCATCTGTTTATAAAACAAATAAATTTATGTTAACATTTCATGCACATACTAGAAGTGGCTATTCGATTTTCTATAGTATATTGGGTATTATTACTTGCGGAGATATATTGACACTAAAGAAGCATTTGATGATCACATTTCATAGATTGAAATAGCATTCTCACTTCTTCATATGTCACAGGTCTACGAAATTTTTGAATCGATCTTGCCAAAGTGTAGGGTGTTCTTTTGCAGAATGCTAGAGTGCATTGAATGAGTTAATTTTCTTTTTGATCGATCCCATATATATTTAGAAGTATGTTCGTCCTATGCACATTTGTTTTTAATTGACAATCACACTAGTGCGATCCGTCTAGTACTCGGCATACAATAATCAATGATAGAGTATATATGTTGGATTTCTATGCACATAATGTAATGCACACTCAATAATGTCTATGATGATGTTTCTCCAGAACAATTAGATTCACATCAATTTTTATACACATCTCAGAAGTGACAATTGTATTTGGTTCCATATGTTGTGATTCATAAGTTGATTGGGTGTTTGTGTAAATATCTCTTGCAGGGATATATGCATCTAACTGTGTGTTGAAGATTTATTCACAATCTGGTAATCTTTTCTTTAGGTTTTATTTGTGTGTTGAAATCACTCTTGTGGACTCGATCTGTCACAATTTACTAAATAACAATTTGCATGGTCTCATTTATCTTTAAAATCAATTTCATATGCTTGTCAGATGGATTGAGTTTTATTGTATGTATTTTGGCGAATTTTGGTTATGCAAAAACTTTTCAAAGTGTTACTTTAGCCTCACAAAAACGAATTTGGTAGTTTTGATGCTTTATATGCATCATATTGTTGTGGGAGTTGGAATTCGATTTTAAGGTATGCACAAAGATTAGTGGCCTGACTGTGTTGTAGTATGCAAAAATTAGCTCTTTAGGGTAGATTGCTTATATACAGATCATTGCTTTGACAAAATGTTTGATAGCTCTTATGCCAAATGTATAATGGATTTGGCTATATAATGATACTTGAATGATGTATACAGTGATAGTTTGGATGCTGTTAGTTCTCCTATACATATGATGATGTTTAAATATCTTTGATGTGCTGATTATGCATGGATTGATAGTCTGCAAAGAGATGCTTGAGACAAAATTCTTGGTCTATTGACATTAATACTTTCCCTAATTGAGCAGTATTATTCCTGTGACATAATTGTGTGACTATTTTGATAAAGTTATTTCAAGGATTGCAAAAGATAAGAATTGTCTCAAATCCTTATTCATGATATGCTGTTGTTATCTTGCTTATTTGTTATTGATGACATAATTTATTGGTGCATACTCAATTGGTTCAGCTAAGACGGATTTATTTTGAATGCAAAAAATGCTTTAGTGTTTTGTGGGCTCAAAGGTGGCTTATCAGTTTAGTGTTATTTGCAGGTGGTTCCAGTTTGAAATATTGTGAAACATGGACCACAAGAAGTTAGAGGAAGTCGTTGCTTCCTTCTAGTAACAACTAGAAAATTATGAAGGTAGGAACCCTCAACAGGTAGGAGCCTGCGCACTAGAAAAAGGCCACACTAGTGCAAGATGTAAACAATTTCTTTGATAATAATAATAAGAAGACAAAGCATACAACAACAATGGTGGTTTTCTCCCGACTTGGGTTTTCACCTAAAATCCCCATGTCTCTATGCATTGATGGTGTGTTGTGCTTTTATGGTTTATCTACTTTTATATTGAATGATGCTCATGTTTCCTAATATGCATTGCTAATGAAACATAAGCTAAGTAAATATTGTCTGGGAATGAAATAATGATTCACCTCCCTCCCCCCAATTATTTCTAACAATTGGTATCAGAATAAGACCTTCACAAGAAGCTTGATTGCTTGAAGGGAGATCCAACACGATGAGCAATCAGGATGGAATTTTCTATGCCATGCCACCTTTTTTTAATGGAAATAACTTCATGTTCAAGAAGGTTAGAATGAAATCATATTTACAGTCTCTAGGGGATAATGTTTGGGCAT
>Ga0068627_1000354_pt1 | contig 10487 bp, 11 predicted proteins | sample InSIn1gowninarea_FD_77430 | JGI IMG/M metagenome (GOLD analysis project Ga0068627, IMG submission 77430) | Clean room microbial communities from NASA Spacecraft Assembly Facility at Jet Propulsion Laboratory, Pasadena, California, USA -... ... | reverse complement strand
TAAAGAGGAAAGAATCATGTGCTAGCAATAAAGTTAACAAAAGGTTAGTAGCAAATTATCAGAAGCCAAATCAAATGCGGATCTGAGGTATGTTTAAAATTTTAAACCTATAGTTATTTCATTACGCGGAATTTTCTGGGTTATGTCTTGTTGGCCACTAATCGTAATGATTACCCATTTTCTTTTCCCATGCGACCACAAATCCACGAATCCTCCACGTCTACCAGCTCATAAATACCCATGATTTTTGAAATCACATATGGCTGTTTCTGTCATTAAGGTCTCATACCCTAATGACGTAACCTACCGTATTACGTCTCTCAGTTCTCATCCCGCAGCCATGTGTCAATCCACAGCCGAAATCGGAGAATATAGCCGTTCCATTCATTATTTCGAAACCCTCTGCGCTCATAACACTCCATTCCTCGCTATCATCTCCCTTATTCCGTTTCACTCACTACGATTACCTCCATAAACCATACTCTGTTTTTCCCTCTGCTGTATAGCCAGTAAACGTGTGATACAGTTGTATTACGACTGCTAGTCACCGTTTCACTATGTTCACGCTGTTATCCACCACTTAACTCTGATTCAAGCCGTGAATTCTCGGTGTCTGAGGCTGTTGATGCACCCATATATCCTCTGTTCCACAAAGTCTGAGCAGGAACCGAGGAATTTCTGTGTAAAGTCACGGAATTACTGTGTAAAGTCACCATCAAAGTCGTGTTTTAAACAGAGCTGAGGAGTCGATGGGAAAACTTTTAAGGGCTGAACCAGAAGGTTCGAAATTCTTGGAGGCATATCCTCAGGTTGAGGAGGCATTGCAAAAAGCCAATTGGCTACAGTGCATCAAGAAGTTTAAGGGCTACCACAAAGAAGTAACAAAAGCCTTTGCAAGGTCATTCAAGGATAAAGACAGTCAAGTAGAGGTGGGTGATTTAACATTTGCAGTCAGTGAAGGAAGCATAGCAAGGGCTACATCTCTTCCACAAACCGGGGAACGCTGGTTCAAAAACAGGGCAGTCCAGGATCAACAATGGAAGCGGATTTTTAAAAACCCAGGTATGAATACAAGTGTTTTCACCAAAGGAATTCCTATCTCTCATGTTAAAGAAGAATGGAAATTTCTACTGTTGTTAGTGCAAAAATTTTTCACGTGTGAAGGGAGATTTGGAGTATTGTACGTTTATCATGGTAAAATTATGCTGCAATTTCAAGGAGAACATGATATAAATCTTCCCTACTTTCTATTCCAAAGCCTTAGGAAAATGTGTTCCATGGCTCAACGGAATCCACGAAACATAGAAGCTTACCTCTGTCACCATAGTCTTGTTAAGTTATTGATAGAAGAACAATTAAAAGAAAAACAAGACACATGGGAGAAATTCCTTGTAAGGAATCATTTTGAAGAACCTGGAGAATCTTCTATACCTAGGAAAAGCAGAAGGAAGAGAAAAGAAAGTATCTCTGAGACTGTTCAAGGACAAACTGTAGAGGAAATAGAAGTATATCATCCTGAACCTGAGATTGAACCTACTGAAGACAGTGCTCAAGAGATTATCTCAGAAACCCTCGCTGAACTTGCCAAAGAAGCTGCCAAAAAGAGAAGAGAAGATAAAAAGAAACAAAAACAAGACAAGGGAAAATCCGTAATTCAAGAAACTGATCAGACTCTAGAGCATTCTAATGATGAAGAAAGAGATAGCCAGCCCTTAGCACAAAGGTTAGCTAAACTCCATGAGAAAATTGCCCTCTCCAAGAAAGTAAAAGTACAAAAACCAAGGAAAAAGGCACAAAAAGAAACACAGAGTGCTGCCACTGTAAGAAGGAGTAGTAGATTGCAGAATAAAGGGAAAGCCACAAGGACACTCTTCGTTGATCTAAGCACACCTGAGAAGGGTGCTATAAAAACAGACCTTGATGATAGTCCACAACGTGAGGCAGCTACTCCTCCAAGGGAGGACAGTCCATTTCAGCCGGAGTTTGAAACTGAAATTGAGCATGAATACAGTCCAAGGAAGTCACCAATTGTTGACCCAGTTCAACAAGACGTGTACAACTATTTTGAAACATTGGAGCAGAACACTGCTGGCCCAAGTAATGTCATACCTCATGAGCAGCAAATAGACTTACTCAAACAAGAGATCTATGAACTTGAGGTGCTAAACCGTCACATTAAACAGAGAAATGAAGAAATGAAGCAGCAAGCTGATATTGCCAAAGCAATCCAAGATAACACCTTTCTTCACATGAGCATGTGGCAGAAGAAACACAGCAGACTCAAGAAGAGATGTAGAAGGCTGAACAGAGCCTTAATCAATTTGAAATTCAGATGCATGTTCAAGAGACCAAAGGTTAATGTTTCCACACAAAGGAAGAGGAGGAGATTGGATGTCTTAGCTGAGGCATCCCAGCAGGTGGATTGAATTGTGTTTTCATTACATGAGGACATGCAATACCCTTGGAGTGGGGGTATGTAGAGCCTCTATTCTACACCTACTTGTCTACCATTTTCCTCAGTTTTTCCTTATCTTTCCTTCACTTTTGCCTCATTTTCACCATAAAACCACCCAGATCATTACATTAGGTGTCATTAAGCATGATCAAGCAAGTTTTGCTAATGAATGACTATTTGTTTAGATTTTGACTTACTTGCAGGAATCCCGCAGCTATCTGACGATCCTGCAGCTATCTAAAGATCCTGCAGCCTTTTTGTTAAACGCAATGTTCCACGTGTCGGTTTGCCAGATGAGCCACATGGGCACTTAGGTATCAACGTGCTCGAGGTTCCTGTTCCATTTTTCCAGCCATCCACGTCATCTTTACCCATGGTCAAAGCTGGTCAAGTTACGGTCAACTCAAGGCTGTTTAACGGTGATTGTGAGCTGCTTGGTCACGTCATCTTAAACGGTGACTTGTCCACGTTCTACAGGTGGCAGGGGACATGATCCAACATGGGATTCATTACCCATGACGACAGAAGCATTAAACTCATCCACGCAACCGTATGATGTGTCCAGGGACCATAAATACGCATGACTGTTTGTTGTTTTTCAGTTAATTAGCTGTACGAGTAGGCTATCTTAGAAACCTCTATAAATAGCTGCGTCTGCGTACGCTCATTAGACTTTTATTAGTTGTAATTTCTGAACTTGTGTTAAATTTAAGAGCGTTGTGAACTCTGTTTTTTAGTGCTATCCTAGCACTCTGTTTTGTACACTTTTTGCAAATGGAGGAATAAACATAGCACTGTTTTGAAGTTTCCAGATCTTTGAGTTTTCTTGTGGCTGAATGAATAGAGGGCCCCTGCTCATCTCAGCCTCTGTAAAGTATTTTATGTGCAGTATTTCTTTATTTTCTTATTCATTTCCTTAAGCATGTATAGTTTCATTTACTTGTTTTCCTTTCTTTCAAGCTGATCAGTGTTATTTCTTTGCAGGTTTCTTTTAGCCCGGGATTTATTTTTATGTGTGTGTGTTTGCTTTACAAACTAATGGTATTTGAAGTTGACAAATTCAAGTGCTGCTTTTGTTTTTATAGCTGATTTTTAATCTTATTTCTCAAAGAGCTGCTAACACATGAATGATCTTCATCATAAACTGTTATCTTTTAAGATCAGAATATCACTAACCTGCAGTCAGTTTGAGTGCTTTTTGGACTATTCTTTCACTACTTTCTAACCATACTTTGCATAGTACATATGGCTGAAGTAGAGAGTTAGAAAGAGCAAAATATTACTACTAGTCTTTAAAGTAGAGTTTTGATTTTAAAAGTGCTTCTTAGACTATTCTTTCACTACTTTCTAATCATACTTTGCATAGTACATATGGCTGAAGTAGAGAATTAGAAAGAGCAAACCATTATCATTAGTCTTTCAAGCAGATTTTTCTCACTTTTCTAATTCAACTTAAGCTACTTTCTATCCGTGCTTTACACAGTACATGTGCTTTGAAGCATCGAGTTAGAGAGAGATAATCTTTATTTTTGGGTTTTAAAAGTGACTTTCTTTTCTTTTATTAGCAGCAGCTTGAACGGTGTCTAGTTCCATTGGAAGTGGTCATTTGCTTTCAATTTTATTTCAAGTCATTTCAGTTCACTTATTCCTTTCAAGCATTTCCTTTCAAGCAAGTAGTTAGAAATCACTAATCACACACTTTCACTCATTTAGGATTCACTCTACACACACACCATCACTCACTTGTTTATAAATTATCACTCCATATTAGGAACATAATTAACCACAACAACACCCCCAACGATAAGAAAAACTCTAAGAGGTTGCTTAAGTACATATAGTACACCTTCGCTTCATCAGCTTACGAGCCCCGGGTTGACAATAAATACTAGCAATTTAGATAACACTAAATTGACTAAACACCAACCCACCTTACCTTCATCAAATCCAATATAACCCTCCCATTGATGATGAACATCGTCGCTTTCGACAAAGGATTGATAGACTTTCTACCATGCATGTTTGCACAATATGAAAAGAATCATACCCAGGAATGAAAACAAGACTTTTACACGGTAGCCTTTCTTGCTTTCGTTGTGCATCATCTAAATCTACCAATCATTTTTCTCATCTGAACAACATGGACCCTAGTGAACAACCATATGTCCTTCAACATTTAACACAAGTTGAAGAAATTCTCATTGTACGTGTGAACCCCATTCTACAAGTCACTCGTGCCCATGGTGGTCAATACAAATATAGTGGCCATACAATTATCTTCCCTCAAGACATCACTACTATTGCCAAATACTTACCCTGAAATGTCCAATTCATCTGATCTCCTATTTCTGCTCTACCAGATCACCCTACAGATATTTCTTCTTTTCTTCATAATGTAACCACATCTTCTTTTGAACCCCATCAAACCAATAATTATTCTAGTTATGATATTGATGTCATGCTACATCCATTAGAAATCCAACCCTCTTCTTTCATTCCAATACTCCCAAATTCATGTACTAAACTTGAGCACATATGTGATTATTTGCACTTGACCCATTCAAATTCAACAAGCTTAGTTGATTGGCCTCCAATATCTTTAACAGCTATGAATGAATACAACAACAAGGGTCTTTTTTCCATGGCATTCCCCACACTCTTTCCTACAGGCATTTCCATAATCATGCAACCAAGAATTACAAAAGTTGAGATGCATGAATATGATTTGCACTTGTTACACTACCATGATAACCGATTTGGCCAACATCCAAGATTCCGCTACTACCTTTATAACATTCTAATGCTCCACCGTAGCCAGATAACTGCTATTGTTTTTATGAAGAAGTACATTGAGAACAACTTGCCAACAACTTTTTCAGACCTACGACAATGTCTTCGTGACTTTCAAAATTCAAAATTACCCTAGCAAGTAATGCGGTTTGGTTCAGGACTATGAGGAACACAATCTTTCTAGAACAAATGACGATCTGAGCTAATTGACATGATCACACAAATTGGAAGTCTGACATTCTTTTTCACTCTTAGTGTAGTTGCTACTAAATGGCATGACTTGCACATGATCATGCCTACCAATGCTCCCTCCAGTTCAAACAACCACTTCCAATGGAGAATTCAAAACATAATTAAAAACCCACATCTAACATTGCAATATATGCATTACAGATTTACAATTTTCCTCAAAGAAGTTCTACAAAAAGGCCTCCATACAATAGATTATCGGTGCAGGTATTTTTTAAAATCCATTTCTCTCTGCATTAATTTCTACATTCCATATATGTTTTAACCAACTTTTACCTTCATATTATTTTCAAATACGAATGCAAACATAGAGGATCTGCACACATTCATGGCTTCCTTTGGTTGCAAAATACACCAAATATGGACACTCTTGACTGGAAAAATGCATTATATGTTGTTGATGCTCATAAATATTTTGATCACTATGTAACTACCTAGAATCCACGATAGCCAGAACATAGAAATCTTGTGCTTCACCAATTAGCAATTCATAACCCATGTCTTCTTGACACGCCATCAATCTTCAGGTCAACCCAGTCTGAAGACTATGCAGATCTTGTCAACTGTGTTTAACACCATACAAAGTGTCATGAATCTTCTTGTGTTCACAAGAAAGGCAATGTTCTTTATTGTTGGTATGGAGTACTGTGGGAGTTAAACTCCACATCTTCACTTTTCATTAATGATAAAGGTCATAAAACCTACGTCCCTACTTGTAATGATGATAGATTGAATATTCGCAATGCCGATCTACTTTCTATCTTGATAGAAAATGTTGATTATCAACCAGCTCTATCTTGCCATGCTGTCTTAAACTATATTTCAAAGTATGCAGCAAAAGCATAAACAAGATCTGAAAGCTACCGGCAAATGCTATCACGTCTTTGGCAAATTTCCACTCCAGAAGCACCTACTATTACTGTTATCCAGAAACTCCTTACAGAAACCATTGTAGATAGAGACATTGGAGCGCAAGAAATATTCCATATGTTACAAAAACTACCTCTATCTCTCTGCAGTCGTACATTTCTTTCTTTAAATGTTAACAACACTGTTTTTAAACATGTTTATCAAGATAATGAGAATCCCCTTTCGACACCAAACTTTATCCTTGCATACATGAACAAACCTATTTCATTGGAATCACTGCCCCTCCTTGAAGCTGCATGCTCTTGGTCATTTTATACATGTTGGAAAAAAAACCAATGGAAACACATATTCCCTCCAATGATTGTACATGTCTTGCCACGATACCATGTCATTCCTTCCTTTGATGATCTTTGTTATTCCACTTTTTGTTGGAGTGAATTACTATTGTATTTCCCTTTCCACACACTCCCCAACGACATTGGTTCAATTGATGCGGAAATAATTGCACACTGGGAACAAAGAAAAGGTACATATACACCATGGCATATCCACCAAGAAATTGAAAACCCACAAACCCCTCATACTGAAGATCAATCTACCTCTGACACCCCTCTTAATTCCATGCAAATGAATGAATGGAAAATCCTCTCTCAACTCCACCCAAGTTACAATATTGAAGTTGATGACCTCGACATTATTGGCTACCACGACTTCGATGCCAACCACAATTAGTCACATACTTCTATCCCTCTCCACTTGCAATAAACTACCATAAATTTCATTGAATTCAACCGCTCAAATATTCAAAACCAACATCATCTTTTTCCAACCTTCCACAAGATCACACATTATCTCCTACCTAAAACATATCTTTTACCATTATTTTTTATCACTTCAAAACCCCTTCACCAAAACCCCCACGCAGAATCATCATACAAGGAACAGCTAGGACAAGAGAATCTCATTTAATTAAATGTTTGCACCATGCATTTATGGAAAACTCACCAAAAAACAAAAACCATTTGTTGTTACTTGCACCAACTGGCATTGTAGCTTTCAACATAAATGCCCTCACAATCCACTCTACCCTTCGTATCCCTATCCAATCAATGCATCCTCTTGAAAGACAACCACTTCTACACTTGCAAGAGACTCTGTCATGTATAATACATCCTCATTGATGAAATGAGCTTCATCAGTCAAAAAATGATTTCTCTCATTGGCGATCATCTAAGAGAGGCATTCCCCCTTCATCGAAATGCACCATTCGGTAATCGCTTGATTTTACTTGTCAGAGATTTAGTCCAACTACCGCCTGTAAAAGACATTTCTCTATATGCTGGGACATCACGTGGCACTACACTTTGGCAACGCTTTGACACATTCATAATGCTTTCAACTATTTTTCGCCAACAAGGAGCTAACTCGTCCCAGGTTGCTTTCTAGCAAATACTCACAAATCTCAGAAATGGAATATCTACTCTCGAAGATTGGAAACTCCTAATGTCAAGGACAAATTCCTCTCTTACGCATGAAGAGCAACGCACATTTGAAGAATCCATGCACCTATATGCAACGAACAACTCAGTTGTCTTGCATAATAAAAAAAAATGCTTAAAAAATTGAACATTCCAGTAGCACTTTGCTTTGCAGAACAACAAAGGCAACAAACTTCTACTACAACAGAAGATAAGCATCTGCTCACAAAAGTGTTCTTATCTAACGAACAAAAATTTATGTTCACTAGCAACTTATGGGTAAATGCAAACCTTGTCAATGGTACACTTGGGAAAGTCATTTCAAAATTTTATTCAATTGACTCAAAGCCCCCATAATTACCATCCTTCATGGTCGTCGACTTCAACCAATACAAAGGAACACCATGGGACATTTCACGCCCAACATATGTACCCATTTCTCCCATCACAAGGGGTACACGCTCACTGATACCACTTCGTATGGCATGGGCTTTAATGATACACAAGTCACAAGGAATGACATTAGACAAAACAACAATAGACATCGGCACCAAAGAACGACAAGGGCTAACATTCGCTGCAATTTCAAGACTGCGGTCACTGGCATACATTCAAATCAATCTAGCATTTCCATTCTCACGCATCACACACATGCATGAGAATCCATATCTTAAACGTAGACAGTAAGAGGAATCACTTCTTGCATCAAAACTATGCAAGAGAATACACTCTAGCCAATCGTACAGCCTGTCTTGCAGATTTACCCACATGGTAAACACCACTTACTACTTAACCAAATTTCACATACATTTGCTTTCTATTACATCTAACCACATATTGTTTTACACTTGTTTAAAAAATTGTTTATTTTATTTCAAATCTTGAAACAAGATGTTTTCAACAAAGAACAACAAGGTCTAACATTTATTGCAATTTCAAGGGTGGTTAAGTAGCAAGAGGAATCACTACTTGCATCAAAATCTATACAAGAGAATTCACTCTAGCCAATCATACACCCTGTCTTCCATATTTACCCACATGGTAAACACCACTTGCTACTTAACCAAATTTCAGATACATTTGCTTGCTATTACATTTAACCTCATATTGTTTTATACTTATTTAAAAAATTGTTTATTTTACTTCATTTCTTAAAAAAATGTGTTTTCTGCAAACACGTCCATTGTCACTTAATATTTTATATTTTTTAATGGCCAATAGGTATTGATATAGGCTACTTATGCATGTTATATGAATATTGCCAAGAAATTCAGCAACAAGAACTTACTTTACAAGATATGCAAGCAAGGATCATGCCCCGACAATCATTGCCTCTTTACCATTTGTGTCCAACTATTGAATTATTACGGAAGATAAGAAAAATACTAAAAAGACAATTCACATCCATGAAAGGGACGCACACAGGAAAATGTGGAATCAATTGTAGGAGCAACTCTCACAGTTTGGCACCACAATAAACATTAATTGGTGTTGCCGATGCCATGCCCCATCATGTATATATGATTAGTTTCTCACTGTAAATTACATCTATATGTAATAGAATACTTTTATTGTATATATGTTTAGTTATTAACTACCAAACATGTCTCTATTTATACACCATATGTAAAATTTCAAGAAATACATTACATAGCATGTACAATATTGTTTCCACTTTTATGATAATACTCATCAACATTGTATATGATTCAAATTTCATTTGCTCATCATTGTATATAAATACTTGGTAATGTTTTACTTTTAATTATATCACTTAAAAACGTTCCCGCTACGGCTTAATCAACCAAAACGCTCAATTAGGCCTCTATTTTTAGAGAATAATAGATTATTAATTTTCTGAGATAGATAATGCTAAAGCTCCTGTTGTTCTGGTTTGTTTCGGCCCATTAATTTCTTCACCTTTTTTTGGTCATTTGAAAAATTTTAGGAGCCAGACTGAGGCTTTCTAGCTTCACTAGATTTCTATGCACGCTCATGTATGTTGTACTTGCTATCAATGTCACTAGTAATTTTCACATGAACATGATCCATCCACAAAATGATGGAAAACGTTAGCATCCCTTAAAATTATTTCTCTCTCGGAAATCTTGGAGATGAATTTAGTGGCATTGTGGCTGTCACCACAGACTCAAGGTTTTTCGTGATCCTGATAGGGGTACCAGGGCTTGCATTTATAAGGCCAAAAACTATGGCTAGCTTTTGTCTATGACTATGCAGCATGTCTTCCTTTGCCTCTTCCTCCACATCATGCAGTACAAAATTTGCTTCCGGGACATACCCTACGTATATTTTCTCGGATTGAGGGTATGACTTGTCTCCCACAATGAATGCATGGACTTTGTTTTTTACCTTAACCAGGCTGCAACCTGGCATCTTTTTAATGCCTCGGTCTTCGTTATGAAACTAGCTCACTAAAAGATAGAAAAGATAGATCAACGCCTTAGAAATAAGCCTCTTTGAGGGGGCAACCTCCTTTACATTACACAAATGAACAATCCTTGGATGATACAAATGACAAGACCTCCTTTCTATATATAAGAGTTTAAGGGGTCATAATATAATCAGAGCCGACATAACAATAATAATGTAAGGGCACAATAATAACAATAGTGGGCTTCTATGGG
>Ga0068627_1000348_pt1 | contig 10544 bp, 5 predicted proteins | sample InSIn1gowninarea_FD_77430 | JGI IMG/M metagenome (GOLD analysis project Ga0068627, IMG submission 77430) | Clean room microbial communities from NASA Spacecraft Assembly Facility at Jet Propulsion Laboratory, Pasadena, California, USA -... ... | reverse complement strand
ATTTTTTTACCCCTAAAGTGTGTCTAGATAGAAATTTAAGGTGTTGAGGTCTCATTTTGAGTATTCATACCCCCTACAACTTCTATAGACAGCACTTTTTTTACATTTTACATCAAATAATTATTAAAAAGCCCGACTAATGGAAATGTTTAATAATTAAAGATTGACACTTATGCTCATCCAAATTCTGCAAAACTTTAGACATGATCTAGTATGGTATTTTACATCGACTCTATACACTAGGACTCCACCTAAGACTTTACCATCAAGCCTCACTTTAGCTTTGGGGGATATGTGGGAGAAAAACTTAACCAATTATTTAGTGTTGAAAAACACAAATAATTATAGCTAAGGAAAAAAACTCCCAGAGTGAAAACTCTTTAGCAAAATCTTAAGCTACCTAGATCTGTTACTTGGCTCTATATTCATCATACTAGAATCTTTTTCACATTATCCCTACGGGTCAACAAAATTTGGGGATACAACATGATGACTTGAAGCTGATTGATGATGAAGTTATGAAATCTGACTGTTTTGACCATGATGGAATGCTCTGAACTGTACTCTGACATGGAGTCTTTGATAGTTTATCTGGTTGACACTGTTGATTTTTGAGTAGCTTGGGAGGTACTCCAAGCCCTAGGGTTTAGTGTTTGGAGGGTGGAGCATCACAAGAGTCACTTGTGGGCTTGGAACCCAAGGTTGGGGATTTGCACCCATCGATGTTTGGGCCAAAACCATGGAGCATTTTGGACATGAGATGGATGTAGATGATAGAGGATGACGAGGAGAATCTAGTGTTTCGAGAATCGTCAAATTCCGAGATGTCCTTGAATTTTTGAAGTTGACAAATGAATTTTTGGCACATAAGTCATGTAGGCTTGGCATGAATGTGCCAAGAGACATGTCTATTCATTGACCCTTCTAAAGTGTATAAATAGAAGGTGTGTGAAGCTCATTTAGAGCATCCAAGTGTGCTTTCAAGCATAGAAATACACCTATCTGTGCAAGCAAAGTACAGGAGAAGAGGACAAGTTGATTTGAGGACTGTTTAAGGGTTATTTGTCTCTCATTACAGGTCTGAGTCTGTAGCAGAGATGGCCACATGAGGAGGTGAGGTTTTTAGGGCTGTTTGAGTGTGGTTAAGGTGGTATTGTCCACTTCTGTTAGGCCGCAGTCCCGTGGTGTCTAAACAGACCTGTCCGAGCTCATTTGAGGCTGTTTGGGAGGGCTGTAAGACTTGTAGCTTGTGCCCAGGGGCCAGAACATAGCAGGTCTGTACAGGACATTTGGAGAGGGTTAATAGGCCATGACAAAGGCTGAGATGGGAGCGTATGAGAACAAGAGCTAAAGGAAAGGAAGCTGCAGGTTTTTAGGTGACTGTTGGAGTGGTTTAGGGCTGTAAGATATACTGTGGGTGCCCTAACCAGTGATGAGCTACAACAGCGACACATCAGCCCAAGGTATGTATAGGGTATTTGAGTTGTTTGGATTCTAGGTGGATGGTCCATGTTTGGACAATTGTTGCAGCCTGTGGGAGCCAATTGGAAGGCTTAATGTGGTGGTTAGAAGCCTCTCCTTAGAGCAGATTTTACAGTGGAGTATTGGGCATCATTGGACTGGTGGAGGGCAGCGTGTTGATGGCCCAAAGTATCCCTTGACAAAGCAGTCATAATGAGAGCTTGATAGCTGAAGGTTGGGTGAAGGATTGAGCCTAATGTGTAGCTCTTTGATGGACGAAAGAAGCTACTAGCTTGGCAGATTGGAGCTCAAGTGTTGGCCAGCCTAGAGGAGTAGATTGGATCAGCCTGTGTTCATTGTAGCAGAAGCAACATGCAGCAGTGATAGGTGGCAGCCCTCCTGGAGACTCTATGTGTTGTCCTTTGATGGACTAAGGGGCAACTAGAGAGCATAACAGGAGTGAAGGACCGGCAGGATGAGATACGACATAGAAACTGCAACGAGATTGTCAGTGTATCTTGTATTCTTGTACTTATGGATAATTGAGGGCCATTATCCCTTGTATGGGAGCCCTAGAAAATTGTATTTTATGTTGTTTAATATAACGAAGTTGGGTTGAAATTTGTAAAAAGTTTTCTATACTTGTGTATATGTGATTTACTACTTTATATTGTTATGCTGTGCAAAGTAGCTTTTGTTGAGATTCTTGGTTTGGTAGCGTCAGAGATTCTAAGATTCTATCCTAGACCCAAGATCGTGGAAACTCAACAGACACTTAGGTGGTCAACAAGTAGAATCTTCACGCAGATGATATTAGATATCTGCAAAAGGGTGGAAATTGCATGAGTGTTTTGGATAAATAAAATTAAGTGTTCATAAATGCTTGTTTCTTCAAAGGGGTGGCATTTTTAATGTATATGTGTAGTCACTTTGAGGTTGTGCAATTTTAGATTCATCTATCCTATCTCATAGACAAGGTCAAAGAGACAAACACATAAAGAGGGAATTGTTTCCAACAAATCCCTACCGGATTCTGGTTTAAATTAGACTGGAAAGTATGCCGAAAGAACCTCCAAAACGTCTAACAGATAGGCTACTGCCAGAAAGAGAGCCTCCATTGAATGGTTTCATTGTGTTGAATCCACACTAAATAGAGGTAAGTTTATATATAATCTATATTTAAAAATTTTAATCAGTTTTTGTGGATAAAAGTGGTCTTCTTTTCATTATATATAAAAATGGTACATGCATTTTATACAATGAAGAGCTGTGGAAACTGTTAGAATGTCTATGTGTTGCTCTGAAAGTTCCTCCCCAATATACCTGTAGCAGCGTGTCTGTAGCAGTACATGAAGGGTGGAACAACTTTTAAGGATCCAACAGTGATGGCACAAATCATCAATAGACACAAGTGTTCATTCCATCTTCAGTTTAGTTCAATTTAGTTCTAAATTAATAAGTTCAATTTAGTTCTAATTAATTAGTTCAATTCAATTGTAAAATTAGAGTGCATGGCAGATAAGGTTTCCATTTTTAGACTAGGGTGCATTATTCTTTTAGTGAGGCGCTCTATTATAGGAAACTTTAGCGGCATGTCTGTAGCAGTAGGTGAAGGGTGCATCAACGTTTAAGGATCCAACAATGAAGGCACAAATCAACAATAGATAGAAGTGTTATTTCTGTCTTCAGTTTAGTTCAATATAGTTCTAAATTAATAAGTTCAATCTAGTTCTAATTAATTAGTTCAATTCAGTTCTAAAATTAGAATGCATGGCAGATAAGGTTTCCATTTTTAGACTAGGGTATATTATTTCTATTAGTGAGGCGCTCTATTATAGGAAACTTCTGCATGTCCTGGGTACACTTCGCTAGAATAAAGTAGGGTTTATAATCTATCATTCATATCCCTCCATTTTCTTTTGCATTTTGAACTTTATATCGTGCTCTTTCCCCCTTTTTAATAAAGCTGCATCAACCTTGAGCATTCAAGTGTCTTTTCATGGGATTATGAAGCATGAAGCTATAGGTGTGACATGTAACAACCAACCCAAAGGAGAGACAATAAAGATGGGTTATACAGAGTACATTATGTATGGATTGTGACATGGACACATTATCTCTATCAAAGTACCTCAGTTGTAGCCCTCTGCCCAAGTGTGACAAAACTTGACTAGGAAATGATGATAACCACCAAGGTAAAACAAGGCAAGAAGCACAAATTCAAACCATCATGATCTGTTATGCAATTTAACTCATGGCCGCTACTTTCATGTCAAACACATATGCCATTTAGCACTTAATATGAAGAAATGACAAATGTACCTCGTGTGTTGGGAACCATAATTATCAAATGAGTGAGTTGAGCATGGTGTTAGAAACTTCTGTGGGTAACTGTTTATGGAGAAACATGGGTGTCAACTGTGGAACTACTGTTCGTGATCAGGGTCATAGGAAAAATAATATCTTCTAGTTGCCCCTAGATGTGAGGGGGTAATAGGTCCATTATTTGTTGACACCTTGAAATTGATGAATTGATGGTGTGTTGGATTTGTCCATCCATAAACAAAAATACTGACACTTTTTGAGGGCCATGACGATTTAATTGGTCCTAGGAGTTTATCGACCTCCTTCTTTGCTTTAACCAACATTGTAGTTCTCAGCTTCTCTGAACTGGGAGGTACAAACTTGATTGGAGCTCGTTCAACAAGAACTCAACGCATTGCAAAAGCAAAGGAGGCCATACAACATTAAAGGAAAAGAAGTTGTGATGGAAAAGGAACCTGTATGATCAAAATCGTCTCGTAGCCCTTGTTGAAATATCTTGTCCATGGGATCATGTTATTAACATAATAAAAATATCAATAATTTAATGAAAGGTCAAATGGCACATAGCCCTTCAACTCGTGACCAATCAATGTGCATAAATAGATCATCACGAGGCTCATTGGAACAATCATTCTTCTCATTCTATAAATCATTTATTATTCAATATATATTTGTTGAATATTTTGTTGTTATCAAGTAGCAAACAAGGATTGTTTACTACTTTTGTATGGAAGCCAAATCCTTGGATGATTTCATGGTTTAAATTACCCCCAATAGCCATAGCCATATTGATTTCATACCTTTTCGTGTTCGTACGAAATTCATTATTTGTGCCAGTTCGTACTCTACCACTGGAACCTGTTGTCACTGCGTCCTTACCACCAGACACTCAACCACTTACTTCGCTGTCACTTTACACTAAACTGTCACTCAATTTTCTGTCAGTCTTCAGTGTTGTATGATTTGCTTGTACCTATATTTAGTTACCACAACAAATCCACAGACCCCACTCTTAAAAAATAATTGTGTTTCGTACTTCCATACTTTGTACATAATGTAATATATAAAAATAATAATAATAATAATAATAATAATAATAATCATAATAATGATTAACTAAAAACTAATTAGTTATTGAAGAGACGTGTCCCAAAGGACATGACTATTTGTGAAGGGGCACGTTTCCTAGTATATAAACAGGGCCCACATTTGTAACCAACCATATTTTACCACATATATTTTTTATTCATATATTTATACGAAATATTCTTATTCCATTTTTTTCCTAGGAAATATCTGGGCAGATCTGCCCGAAAGGATCACTTCCCGCTGGCTTAGGAGAATTGACCTTGTGACCTGCCATTAATGAGGTGCTTTTAGCAATAAAAACTTGACAAGTTGAACTAACCCTCAAGGCTTAAAATATTCTTATTCTTAAAATGGATTCTTTAACTGTATTCAAATATCTTCGACTATTTGACATGCGTAAACGAACTGTATTCGTTCTAGTGGTATTAGAGCTATTTGACCATTTGGTTGCTCAATCGTTGCACAAAGTCAATTTGATTACCAAGCCCATCAACTCTTTGGCAAGTTCGTTGTTGTTGCAATTGAGGATTTTAGCCACATAAAGTTTTGGAGGTTTTCCATTTTTCCCTCAAGCCTTACTCCATTTAAGAAAAGAAAAGAAAAAAGTAGTAATTCCCTTTTTTTATATGTTGACCTTTTTTTAACTCCCTTATATAAAAGGGAGTTTAAAAAAATGTCAACATATTAAAAAAAGAGTAAATATATTAAAAACGAAAAGAAAAAAGAAATAAAATAAAAAAAAATAAAGTCGAAGAAAAAAATATTTTATATAAAAAAACAAAAAACAAAAAACAAAAAAAAAAACAAAATTAGTTGTGCTTGTTTGCAAACAACACGCTGTCGCCTCCTTCATCTTTCTGACCACCCTATTACATTGCATCCGCAGTCGCCGCTAGAGAGCCACCTTCTGATTTGTCAATAACTCAAAAAACAACTGCACACTCAATGACTAGTCACTGCGGATTTGTTTCCATGACAACGATCCACTATCCTCGCAGTTCCTTGCTGCAGCCTTTGTTGCCGCTCCATGTTGTCTCGCCGCCAGTTGCCACAACCTTCAACCACATCAGCAACGCCTCGACCACTGCCTCTCTCACCACACACCACTGCCTTAGCTTCTGCAGCTGTAGCAAACCGTGATATTTAAGATGGGAAATTACTGAGAATGGGGGTGAATCAGTAATTTAATATTTTGTTTTATCTCAACATAAACTTCTTCTTATGTAGTTAATGATTTATGTTTCTGCTCAATAGTTATTGAATTCCTTTTGCACATTTCAAGGAGAGAGGTTTGCAGATTTGTTTACCAAGAATTCAAAGCATTCACACAACATGCAAGGATTACACACACGAAGACACCGAATATAAGTGGAAACCCTGAAGGGAGAAAACCACGAACCTTAGGCTAAAAGTGATGTGGAGGCAAGCTGCTACTCCTTTTTACATCAGATTTTTGTAGGCTCCAACCTACAAGAGGCTCCTACCTCAAAAGAAGCTCCAACTCCCACAAGTTTTCTGCAGGCTACAACCCACAGGAGGCGCCTACCTCAACATGCTACAACATGTTCTTTTTCAAGTTGCGACATAGAAAAGAACATAAATTCCTCAAGTCACAAATGCTGGTTACCTCATAAACATAGAAAAGAACATAAATTCCTCAAGTCACAAATGCTGGTTACCTCATATCCAATTTTGCTGTCAAGCTTTCCGCTAAACTACTTTTTCTTTTCACTCTTCTTCTATTTTGCTACTGCTCATCCGTTTTTTGATGCAGACCACATCAATTGAAAAGAAGATCACCAGTTTCATTCCACATTGTATTTTTTATAAGCAAGCCCTCTTGGCTGTTTGTATTCTTTGGAGGAATATGAAATGAACCATAGTCTCTGGGACTTCCAAAACTACTCACAAGCATGTATTTTCATTTTCAATTCTAAAATTTATTTGTAAAATAACATAGAGCTGAACTAACAACTCATTCAGTAATAATTACAAAAGACAAAATAGATTTGGATTATCTACATTTTCTGTTCAAACAAATATATTTATTTCAGCTTTTGTCTCAATGTTTAGCTTTCACATTGATTAGCATAGCCTTTGCACTCCACATCACTTTCAGCGTTTTATATTCAACATTCAACATTTATGTACACTTTCTATTCAACATAAATTATCACCAATGTGCTTAGTGACATCAATAACATTTATCGATATTAATGAATTAGCTTAATCTTGACATCAATGCCAACAAGCCATTGTATATTGTTTGCTAATTGCCATATAGTTGCTACCTTTGTCACCACACCACTATTGTGTAAGAATAGACAAACTTCTTGTCGATCGTAGTCAATCGCCTTTTCATCACTCGTAAACAATGGGATCCTTTTTTGCATCGGGAGTTAACACATGCATAAGAATCATTGTCCATTAGAAATCGTGGGTAGTAGAGACTGAAATTTGCTGCAAAGAAGGAGACTGTGAAAATTTCTAACTCGAAATTCTATTGCAGTAACTAATTTATTTCTCCTACTTATTTTCCACAATAAGTTATTTACAAAACCCTTCAGTAAACATCAAAGTAAATTCTACTGCTGTTGTCACATAATAGCATACAGAAAAGAACAGTGAAATACAAGCACAAGAATCAATCACATCAACGCAGTTAGTTTTGGACAATAGTCCTCGGAAAAACCCAATGCAGGAACACCGGTGCAATAGATGAGGGTTTGTTTATTATTCTTCAACAACAATCTCTTTACAAAGAATGATTTGCAAAACATAGAGAAACCTCTGAGAAAACACCTGAGATAATTTTCCTCCACCCTTTGAAGAAATTCTGACACCCAAGAGACCCTCCAACCTTCACTGCATCACCTTTGTGTCATCTTTGCGTGAGGATTGCGTCCCTTGTTGCGCTGCCTCTCTAAACTGTCCCTCTGATGCACTGCGTCCCTCTGAAATCGAACTCTTACTCTTTGAGATATGATTTCCTTCGGGTTACTGAGTATTTGCCCTGTATATCTCCAAATGACTCTAAAGTCTTCCTTTATACTTTTTCTGTTGAGATATCAACGACCGTGATCTAATCTCTAATCATCAGCTAAGATTAAATTAGACTTGATCCTTGCCTCTTAGAAGCTTCTCACCCATATTTTCATTAATAACCATTAATATTTTAATTTTCCTAAGTTTAGACTTAGGAACCCCATTTAAAATATTAATTATTTTAATAAAATACAATCCAGGTGGAATTTCACCAAATGATTTTTGGGTCTTGGAGATCTCATGTATTCTAGCCCCTCCACAAAATTTCGGAGCTAGAGCACGTCTTGATGCTACCCAAAAATCAACAGATACCTCTCACATAAGTGCCATCAAGAATCAATTTTGAAACGTAGTCATCAAAGGTCACAACTTACATGAAACATGTTGAATAATCTGACCCCCGTATTGCTATTTACTAGAGCCAACGTTAAAAAAGAGTGATCACATATCTTAAGCCAACATTAAAAACGAGTGATCGCATACTTTATATATCAACCAAGTGAATAAAACTAAATGTTCTTTTGAAAAGAGGAAGGATTATTTAAATGTGCTTTACTTTTACAAGTTATTTATAGAAAGTATAAATTAAAACATTCAATTAGAAATTAATGCGTATTAAAAAAAATTATATATTGAAAGAATTTTAAGAGGTGAAGGCAAGAAGAGTTAAGCGAAAAAAATCAATCTAAAAGTAGTTTTCAAGTACAAAGTTATAAGGGAAGAAAAAAATTCATAAAGGTGTTCAATGCCCATCAAATAAAAGGGGATTTTATTATATTTTGAAGAAATGTGTTACTCACACGAATAATATGTAAGCTTCATAAACAATGTATATATTGATGAAATTATCAACAAAACAAAATGGTGTCAATTGTTGACAAGAAGGAATGGCGCCTAATTCAGAAATGGAGGAAGATTTTTAGAAACTTCATATAACTATGCTTTTGTGCTATTTAAAATTAAATGGACTCTTGCAAGAAAAGATGTTACTATTTCTATCTCGCTTGTAGAAGATAAAAATTATATAAACCCTAAATTCGCTAACCAATTGGTGATTCCTGAGTCAAATATAACCAATTTTTGGCTGTCAAAAAGTCTGTTCAGCCTTAGCCTCCACTCAATCTTCCTTCTAGAATTACTTGTCACCATTGCAATACTTGTTTAATCTTTAGCCCTGAGTATCACACTCACTCTTGTGTCTTTATCCTCTTCTTACCCTTGCTTTTATAACTTGTCATTGAGCTAAATACCTAACCTTAATCTCCAAACTGATGGATGGCTAGGATTAAATCCTGACCCAATTGATATTAACAGTTGAGATTAAAACAAATTCATTAAAGTAAATAATTTACTTTTCCTTAGTTCCTTTAGCTCAATAGCATAGTTTTTTTAGTTCAATCGCCAACATAATTAATTATGTGCTTTACCTAAGTTAGACTTAGGCTAAATTACAAAAGCAATTCAGTGAATAAATTGAGCATGTATGTTGCATGTATGTTAAGAAGACTTTGGATGATGGATGGCTAAAGATTAAATCCTAACCCACTTGAGATTAATGGTTGAGATTAAATCAAATTTACTAAAGTAAATAATTACTTTCTCTTAGTTTCTTTAGTTCAATAACCAACATAATTAAACATGTGTTTTTCCTAAATTAGACTCAGGCTAAATTACAAAAGCAATTTACTCAATAAATTGATCAAGTATCTAAGAAGTCTTTGGATGACTCTTATGTACTTGACACTTAGCCAATGCAAAAGGACTTGTCTGTTACTACAATCATCAACACTCCCTCTTAGCGAGGAAGGTATTTTGGTCCACTCCTAGCTTATCTCTATGGAAAACAAACTTCCCCTTCACCAAGGGTTTTGTGACAATAACAACAACCTCCTCATTTGTGGAGATGTACCGAAGCTTCATTAAGCCCCTTGGGAAGCCTCCTTGTGGGGATAATATCCGACCAAAAAATAGTAGGGTAGAAGCCACTGAGGTGACAATGTTGGTACATATAGTGTCTAGTGAGGCTTTGCATTAGGCTGCTAGATTTTGTTGTAACAATTCTCCCTCATTATGATTTGATATTAAAGGTATAAATAGAGGAGAGATTCATTTGCTAAAGGCATGGTTAAGTTCCCATCCAAACTTAGTTGAAGATCTTTTGGGCAAAAGAAGCGAAGGAACAAGTTCAATGTGAGGTTTTTCCTCTCTTTGTTTCTCTTTCATGGATGAATAGGGTTTTGCAAGTATTGTTATTGTTTTTTCTACTAAAATAATCTTTGAAAACGAGTAGTCACACACCAATAAGAGGATGTTAGGGTTGAGGTGAAACCCTCCCTAACTCTTGATGTAATCTTGGCTTATTGAAGGATATTTACTACTGTAATTTTTTGGCTAGGGCTGTTCACTTTGTTTGAGGGACATTTTAGCTAAGAAAAAAGATTAAGTGTGACATACTATGGCTCTCAATCTTGTAGTGAAGTCATTTTGAAGAATTGATGTACTAGTGGTTGTTCAAGAAGGTTGGCCTACTTTGTTTACTTCATCTATGGTTTCATATGTGGCCATCCTTTAATTGTTAATGGTTGCACATTATTGCTTGGCTGTAATTTCATAGTTGTTATGGT
>Ga0068627_1000347_pt1 | contig 10548 bp, 11 predicted proteins | sample InSIn1gowninarea_FD_77430 | JGI IMG/M metagenome (GOLD analysis project Ga0068627, IMG submission 77430) | Clean room microbial communities from NASA Spacecraft Assembly Facility at Jet Propulsion Laboratory, Pasadena, California, USA -... ... | reverse complement strand
GGAGGTGATTTCAATCTAATTAGATCATTGGAAGAGAAAAAAGGTGGGATAAGGAGGGTGGACCACTTTATGGATAAATTCAATGAAATGATAGAGGACTTAAGATTAGTAGACATCCAGACTATCAACGGGATTTGTACCTGGAACAACAGGAGGGGAGGCAAAAACCAAATTGCATCAAGACTTGATCGCTTCCTCGTTTCAGAAGCTGTCATGAATAAGGACGTTTTTGTTGAAGCTAAGATCATACCATCCCTGGGTTCTGATCATTGGCCGATTAGACTCGAGGTGGATATTAAAGGGAATCGTGGAAAGAGACCTTTTCGATTTGAAGCCTTCTGGTTAAGAGATCCCGGATTCATAAAGAAAGTTGAAGAGTGGTGGATGCAAAGTACAGTGCAGGGCAAAGGAAAGATGCATACATTTCAGTTGAAGCTGAAAGAGCTGAAAGGGAGAATTAAAAAATGGAATAAGGAAGAATTCGGCAACATTATAGAGGATAAACAAAAGCTGGAGGGGAAAATGGAAGCTCTTCAACAGAAGATGATAACGGAAGGCAGAACAGAGGAAGGCATTAAAGAAGAAGGGGTAATTATTGGAAAACTAGAAGAAAGAAGAAAGCAGGAAGAAGTCCTCTGGCGACAGAAATCAAGAATAAAGTGGTTAAGGGAGGGGGAGAGGAATACCAAATTCTTCCATCAGGCTATGGTCAAACATAGACAAAGCAACAGGATTCTTTCCATCAAGGATAGGGATGGGAATCGAGTGGTTGAACAAGCTGAGATTGAACAGATCCTAGTAGATCACTTTAAAGGAATCCTAACTGAACCTCAAGCTGAAAGAAGGAGAGCAATTCAGGAAATTTGCTCAGCCATTCCCCGTCTAATCTCAGAGGATCAAAACATGGCGCTAATGAGAGCGGTTACCTTAGAAGAGATAGAGGAAACTGTGAAAGCAATGAAGAAAGATACTGCCCCAGGTCCGGATGGTTTCACAGTCAACTTCTACCAGGCGGGATGGTATTTCCTGGGAAAGGAGATTCTAGAATTGGTTGAAGAATCCAGAGTGAACCAGAAGGTATGGCCTGCCATTAACTCTACTTTCTATGTTTTAATTCCTAAGGGAGATAACTTAGAAGATACCAATGGTTTTAGACCCATAGCTTTGTGTAATGTTATTTACAAGATTATAACATCCTTGATCGCAAAGAGATTAAAACCCCTCCTGGGCAAGTTCATATCTGCTGAACAAACAGGTTTCGTGGAAGGTAGACAGATCCTTGATGGGCAGATTGTAACTCAAGAAGTTATTCACTCTCTAAAAACAAAAAAGCTAAAGGGGATGATGATCAAATTAGACCTATCGAAGGCTTATGATCGGCTTAACTGGAATTACTTGGAACAAGTTTTGGAAAGTTTTGGTTTTAATAAGAGGTGGATTAAGTGGATATATAGTTTGATTTCCTCTCCGAATTTTTCTATTCTGGTCAATGGAACCCCCTCGAGCACTTTTAATGCCTCCAGAGGAATTAGACAAGGAGATCCATTATCTCCGTTTCTTTTCATTCTTGCAGCTGAAGGTCTGGGTCGATTTATTAAGAAAGAAAGGGAAGCAAATAGAATAAAAGGCCTTCAGCTCTGGGGAAATAATCTGCCCTTAACTCATCAGCAATTTGTAGATGATATTATGCTATTTGGGGAACCAACGGTCAGAGAAGTAAGACAGCTTAAAAGAATTCTGGACCTATTTGCTGAGGCTTCAGGCCTGGAAATTAACAGAGAAAAATCCTGTATATTCATATTTAATACAGTGGAGCAGATCAAAACCCACCTTATCAGATTATTGGGCTTCAAGAGGGGAGAGTTACCTACGAAGTACCTGGGTAATTTATTGGACTCTACCTCCAAAAAGATGAAAAACTGGCAAGGAGTCCTGGATAATCTAAGAAACAAAATAGCTAATTGGACCTTCAGAGTTTTAAATATAGCAGGAAGGATAGTTCTGGCAAAATCTGTCCTTCAAGCTATTCCCATCTATCCCTTGTCGATAATGGCTGCCCCGTTAGGAGTTTGTGCTAAGATTAGAGAGATCATCAGAACTTTTATATGGGGAGGGACTGACCAAAAGAAGAAGTGGGCCTTAGTTTCTTGGAACCAAATAACAAAGAGAAAAGAGAACGGAGGTCTGGGGCTAAGGGACCCTGAAATCCTCAACAGAGTTTTGGGAGCAAAGCTCTGGTGGCGCTGGCTTAGGGAAGGCAAGGACCTTTGGAAAGTTATATGGAAAACTAAATACAATATGCCTGACTCCACAGTAGAGATTCTGTGACAGAGAGATACTCCTAAAGGGTCAGCAATATGGGACCTTGCTCGCCAAAACAGAGATCTGGTGGAGAGGCATACCTTCTGGGAGATCCGAGGGGGAAGAGAAGCCAACTTCTGGGATGATAGATGGCAACAGAAAGAAAAGATGAGCCAAATTCAGGGGCTTCAACAGATTCAGGATAGAATAGGAGGAGATAGAATAAGTGTCAGAGACTACTGGAAAGTTAATGACCCAGAGGGTAGCTGGAGAGTATGGACTGACCCGACTGAGTGGGACAGGGAACTCAGTCAAGATCTTCAAGAAGTTTACAGGAAAGAGATTGAATCTAGGAGAATTAGAGCTCGTACAGGCAAAGATATCCTTAGGTGGGGGAATTCTATGAAAGGCTCCTTCACTACCAAAGAGGCTTATTACTCAAGTGATACCCAAACCAGAGACGGAGAGAATGAGGACTGGACACTGATTTGGGAAAGTAACTGGTGGCCGAAAGTCTCTATATTTATTTGGCTTGCAACTAAGAATAAGATTTTAACCTGGGATCGAATCCAAAAAAAAGGTTTCAATGGCCCATCGAGGTGCTATATGTGTAAAACTGAAGTGGAGACCAGAAATCACCTTTTGATTAATTGTCCGTTCGCGAAGAATCTGTGGATGAGCACTAAACGGATATTTGGCAAATCCGAGATAGCCCCCAGCGAATTCAATGAAGTGGTCTGTCATTGGAATAAGGAAGTTTTGCAGTGTAGAGTGGTTAAACGAGCATGGAATCTTATCTCAGGGTTTGTTCTGTGGATGATATGGAAGGAGAGAAATCGCAGGGTTTTCCGGAATATAGCAAAAGAACCTGAAGCTATTTGGGAACGAGCAGTTAATTTAATGAGGGAAACAATCCTGGTTGAAAGGTGGGATAGGGAGGATTGGAAGGCTAACCCGGTTGAGGAGGGCATCCTGAACAAGTTAAATCTTAAGTTCGAAATGGTTCAGTACAAAAAGAACTCTCAAATGGATATGCGAACTCAAAGCCCTGATAAATTCAGTTATCCTAGAGGAAACTTTATCAAATTAAACTTCGACGGGGCCTCGAAGGGGAACCCGGGAGAAGCTGGCTTTGGAGGCATTTTCAGAGATAGTAATAAGCAGGCAAGATGGATTTTCGCAGACTGGGGTGGAGAAATGACAAACAACGAGGCAGAGTTCTGGGCTCTTCACCAGGGATTGCGAATTGCTGTAAGAAATGGGTACACCAATCTAGAAATTGCTGGAGACTCTCAGATAGCGATAGAGACGCTGAAAAAGCTTAGTAATGGTCGGGATTGGGAGAAGGTCACAAATAGCTGGCGCACGGCAGGAATTATCCAGGAAATCGCAGACCTTCTGAAAAGAATTGAATACAAAATAATAAATCATGTTAGAAGGAAGGGGAATCAGGCAGCCGATTTCATGGCAAACTGGGGATGTAAAGGTCGTGGCAGCACGGTAGATAATCAATGGAGAGCCGTGTGTTGGAACAAGGAGTGGAAGGACCTGGCAGAAATAATCAATGCAGACCATGATCAAGCTACAAGCGGAGATACGAGGATCAATGAGCTGGAGCAATGAGAGGACGAGGAGGACCCGAGAAATGATTCCAGATCAGATGGGGCAGAGAGAAGACATGATTACAAGATACAGGGTAGTACAGTGGCGGTGGGCGTGGAGAATGGCCCAGGATTACATCCGAGGTGAAGCAATAAATGAGCGAGACATTAGGGGAGGATGGAACGGTCCGTCAGACCTTTTGACAGCAGAAATAAATCAAGGCATGATGGCAGATGGAAATATCATCCCGGAAAGCTACCGGCGGCGAACGCAAGGTAAACCAAGGAGGCACGACGAGGTCAGGAAATTGATATATACCCAAACAGGGATGAACGATCAATTAGTCAGCTATTTCCTAATTTGGGGAGGTGCGGACATTGCTGCGGAGAGGCATCATTTAACGGTAATAGATTTCGGAAACCAGAGATTTCCCTGCGCCATACCCGCGGGTATCATGGAAGCAAGGCAGAAAGCTAGAGGGACAGAGGAACAGTATAACGTTGCTGTGGAGAATAAAAGCAGGAAAGGGAAAGAAATTATAAGGGACGATCAGCCAAGCAGGATCTGGGACATCGAGGATGGGTCTGAGGAGGAGCTGCCCCTTGACGAAAGGAACGTGCGATCCTTCTCTCAGGACAGGCTAGCAGGTGACGAGAACCAGCAGAAGGAAAGCGACCACCCTGCTCCGCAGGAAAGGAAGGTGTGACGCTATGACATGAGAAAACGGGAGAGAAGCCCCGGCAGAGGGGTGGACTCGAACAGGAAAAGGGGCAAGGGTCAAAAAAGGGAGACGCAGGAGGAAGGAGAGAAATCCAGGAAGGATACGAGCTCGGTTAGGAAGACAAGAAGGACGGTGGATCACAGGGTCAGGCGGGCAGAAAGGGCCTATCAGAGCAACACCAACCCAGCTGTGAGAAGAATTATTCGGCACCTGGAGGAGGAGACTCTTCAGGAGCAATCTGAAGATGAAATGGAGGAATGGGAGTTCCTGCTTCATGATCCAGGACATACCAGGGGGAGAATGTCATTGTTTAAACAATCTCTGCACATTTATTGGGTCATGAAGGGGCTGCTGGCAAAGGCCCTTGAGCAAGTGGCTAAGGAGATGGTTGAGTTGATCCAAGGAAATCCTGACATGCGAAGAGAGCTAAGCTTCATCCGTATCGCGATGGAAAGGCAAGAGGAGAAGCTGGACGTGATCCATCAGCTGCTGAAAGGAAACCATCAAGATGCAGAGAAAGGAGCAAGTCAGTAACCAGCAATGGATTCTGTTTGATATGAGATATGCTTAGTAAAACTAATTACTCTTTTGGTCTTCGTTTCTTACATGACTTAGATAAAGAGATGAATTTTGTGCAGATTAGTAGTATTAGGAAATCTCAAGACTGCCTGGTTTTTTTGGCTAAGATTATTAGACTTTGGGCCTTCTACTTTTGGGCGGCCTTTAAAAACTATAGATGGATTAACTACCCGGTTTTCCCCATGTGGGCGGGTCTGCAGTATTTTTGATATGATGTAATGTCTTTTCTTTCCGATAATAGAAGGAGTACCATCCCAGCTTACAAAAAAAAAAAACTATATATCAGTCAGAAAGGATATAAATCATTATCATCACAAATAACAATAAGAGTGGAACCATAACCAATAGTCGTTTCTTAATAATTGAACAAAGATGAATAGAACCAATGTTCTGACGCTAGATTCTCCTTTGGCTGGGTGATCAGCAGCACATGTCTTGCAAAGCTTGTTGGGATTTGGGACAAACCTCTCTCTCTTTGGTTATTGGACAAGAATCTCCTTGCTTGGATTTGGCCTTATGGGAACTAAGAAGGCTCTTGCAGCATGAAGCTCAACGATTCTTCAATCTCTGGAATTCTAGAACTAGCCTGCCAAGGCAAATGGACAAGCTTTTATAGATGGAGGAAGAGGAGTTGGGATCATCCACAATAATCATGGGATTGGCCTCATCATCAAGGAAGCTTCCATGAGAGGTGGTAAACCGTTTCCTCTCTATGGAAATCCGTAGCCAACCAACCCATCTCAAGATAGATTCAATCCAAGAATTTGTTAGGATGAAGCTTCCGCTATTGGTTTGTTAAAAACATCACTAATTATGGTTGGCGCGAGTGTGACTCTATGACAGAGCGCCAACTGGCACGCCCTCTTTGGAGGATTTCCCCCATTGGCGCGAGGGCTACATTGTGGAACCACGCCAATGGAAAAAGGGCTATTTTTAGGGTTTTTCAGCAGGAGATGTCTTCAGGGCAAATAAAGCTCATGTTCAGAGGAATGTAATGCAAGTGTTTAGAGGCCATGTCACTTCTCATAGGTCCCGAAATGAGTCCTCCAAGATGCGAGAGAGGGGTAGTAGGGACAATGACAAATTGCTGTGTAACAGTCTTGGTTGGAGCTACAACATTTAATTAATAGACTCAGCAGTGATGGTGAAAAGGACCTTTTGGTCATCAGACATGATAGTTCTATAACTTGGGACACAATAAGCATATCACATATGAACAATCTCAGGAAAAATGTGCACTTGGGGGAACTGGTACTTGGGAAAATTTGACCCCCAAAGGCCAATTTCATCAGCATGGTTCATGAACCTGTCCCTACTTTGGCAATGTACTTTGAGTAGGGGCTTTTGGGCAGAGGTATCCTTTATTTGAAAATCCTTATCAGCTAAAGGAAGGTAGTCTAGGTTGAAGTCAGGTGTAGAGATAGGGTACTGCACTTAGGTATATGAAATGTTATGGGCGTTCCATACACTTAGTACTTTTAGGATAAATTTATTTGGTGGGTTTTTTTATAAAACATGATTATAAAGGGGTTTTCCTAGGCAAAAGAACTTAACCTTGGGAAAAGAGGTTTTGTGAAGGGGATGAATGAATTATAATGAAATTTGACACCTTTCCTTCTTAAGTCATCAAGCCAAGGGTCCGGTCCCACCAGAAGTCAGAGAAATGCTCTTAGCCTTTTTGACTTAAAAAACTATAAGTATTAATATTTTTATTATGAAAGGGAGTTAGTGAGTGTCATAGGGGTTAAAATGAATGAGGGGATGTTAAGTAAGCCAAATTGTGAAGCATTTTTGTTTTCTTTGTTTACCATTGATGCATATTTGAATGATGCATTTGGAACAATAACTTAAATGGTTTTTGTATTAGATTATTTCTGCAACCTTTCTACTACCTACCCACCGACTCATCCTACCATTTTTCCTTCACTTTATTTGGGTGCATTTAGGCTAGCAAACCCGTATCAATACTTTTTTTTCTTTACAAAATAAACTATCTAATTCTAACCTTATATCATCCAAAGGCTCAGATTAAACTGATGAGCTCCTTTTATTCACTCTACCTATCTAATGATCTGCCAATATTACACTATTTGGTCGTATTTATTCACTACCTATGAACATAAAATTCAAAGCATGAAATAGCCAAGTTTAAACATTTTGACTATCATGGATTGTGGCATAAGTAAGAAGCTACACACAATCATTTATTATGCATAAAAAGTAAATAGTAGTGACATTTTGGCTTGCACACTTTCATGGTCTCTTTTGTCTTTTAGGGTTCATACATTTTCATTTTTTGACTTTTTTCATTATTTTTGTCCTTTGATTATTCTTTTAGGACATACCCTCTTTACATTTTTTTATTTTTTAATATGGAAAACATTTGCAAAAGGCAAAGGTATGTAGAATATTACAAGGCTTAATCTTAATCAATCAAAATTATGACTCCTATTGGTATAGGAACCTAATAGGCATCACATCACACAAAATTTTGTCTCTGTATTTGCCCAACTTCAACTCCACTTCACACTGCTTGTTCACGAACAACTGATATCCCTTTTGAATCCATGACACTTTGTAAGGTGTTGGGTGTTTCTTTGTATTCAATTTCAACTTCTCCACCACATCTGTGGAGATCAAATTATCTGTACTACCACTATCAATTATCATCTGACAACATATCCCTTTAACCTTGCACACAGTCCTAAACAAGGTCTTTCTCTACGCTAGTTCAACAATTTCCTTAGATGGCTTTAGCAAAAATTTGTTAACTACCAAAGATTCCCCTTTCTCTAGTACATTTTCTTCTTCTATTAACTTTATTGCTTCCTCTTCAGATTTAGCAACAACTTCATTTCTCTAATTTATTCCTATGTTTTCTGGGCACTCATAGGTTCTGTGTCCCAGCTTATTACATCTGTAACATATGACTTCTCTTCCTCTGCCTCTCCCTCCTCTTCCTCTGGAAAAACTCCCTCTGCCACTTGCATCACCTCATGTGGGTGCATGTTGACTTGAGCTACTGCTAGATCCATCTCTAGGTGTTGTAGAACTTCCTCTACCACCTTGACTTCCCCTTCCTCAGAAAGTACCTCTATTTCTAGCATATTGCTTCCTCATGAGTTTTTCTTCAGTCTTCAATACCATCTGATAAGCCTCTTCTACTATTTTAGGAGACAATACACTTATCTCATCTTGAATCTCCATTCTGAGACCATTTACATATCTTGCAACCTTCTCATTTGTATCTTGGATTTGTCCTGCTCTTATGCTCACTTTGTAGAAGTCCTCTGTGTATTCCTTCACTGTCATAGACCTCTATCTAAGGTTTTGCATCTCTCTAATTAATGTCTATTGATAATCACTTGGAAAAAACTTACCTTTCAACTTTGCCACCATCTTGTTCCAATTTTTAATTGGTTGTTTACCAAGTCTTCTTCTTTCTTCCTGCACTCCATCCCAGCAAAGTGTTGCATGTCCTTTCAATTTTGTGACAGCAAACTTCACTTTCTTTCCTTCTTCTATTTCTTCATAATCAAAGAATTTCTCCATGTCATTAATCTAGTCTATCAATTCCTTAGGGCTTAAGCTTCTTGTATAAATTGAAACTTCAAGTCTAGGTTTAGTGTGGATATCAATACTGACTTAAAGAATCTCATTTCAGGAGTTACATCTGCAAGTTCCTCTTCTTCTACAGCTCCAACTTCAGGCTCACTGACATCTCCAACATCTTTGTCTCTTGCCATTTCCATTGCTTCTAATCTAGCTTGCATCTATTGCATAGCTTCTAATATTTTAGCATTTGCAATTGGTCTTCCTCTTCTTCGACCACCCCCTCTACCTCCAACTCTGAAAGCCATGTTGGATTTCTTTTTCTGATCGTTGAGATCCTGTTCAGTGTCAATGGGCTGCTTTGGTACTACAAATGGTGGTCTGGTTGCAGGTGTAAGGGATAATCGTTCAAATGCAGAAATGATTTCCTCAAGCGTAGGTGGAAGTTCTTCTTCAATTTCTTTTACAGTTTTAGTCATCCACCTCTAAACTTAGATATTCTACTAAAACAATAGAATTGCTAAAATTACCCAAAAATTAGTAGAACTTCACTTACCTCGGAACCGAAAAGAAAACAACATTGTTGTTCATAAACTTCTTGCATCCGCCTTTCTCCCAACCTTTATCGCGTTAATTCTTCACCATCGATCCTCTATATTCAATCCGATGGTTGGTGCTTTCCCTGCTCGCAAACTAGCCAAGTGATCCTCCACCATTGATCATGCCCACTTTATCCAATAGTTGATGCTTAATATCTTGTGGAATTCTTGTCGATGTTTATCAAGCCGAGAGTGCATGAGAAAAGTAGTTTCTTTGTGCTACATGTCGGCTACTAAATGAAATTGCGTGACTATCCCAAAATACCACTTACTTCCTTGAGCCCATGCAAAAACAACTTTCGCCTATGAAGATCGCTTTACTCCTCTATTTAACTCTGGCACTTGTTTGCACATGACTACCGTAGATCTAACAGTTCTTTCAATCTGATGGTTCTAGGTTTCTTTGGGTTCCCTTGTGAATTTATCAGTCTTTTGTTCCTTCTGCTATGATTTTAGCACTTCCACCAGGTTTAGCTCTTCTCTATGAAATTTGGAGCTTAGCTAAATAAATCTCTGTGGTTCGAAACACGTTCAATTTAACTTAATTTACAGTGAATTAGGAATTAAATGCGATAACACCAAATCATATAGAACTCTAATTTTATAGGCCAAACTGGAAATTTGTTGGGAAATGGATCCCCCGCGTAACGGTTTTGGGGCTTAAAGCCCACAATTTTGGGTAATGGTATTGTAAAGGCTTCATGAAGTGTGTGGAGTATGATTTGTAATGAGTCAAGTCAAAGGGTTGTATGCCCAAAAATAATGTAAGGTAATAGAAAGTGAGTCAGCCTGCCCATGGTTCGCAGACCATGGGAATGTATAAATAGAGCATGGCTCTAAGTATAGAAGTCAATTTTTTAGTAAGGTTTGGTTTTAGATCTAAAGTGTATGGTTTTCTGAAAGTAATATTCGATTGGAGTCTGTAAGTCCAAGTTGCAGGTTGTAGTAGTAGAATAGGCTCTGCAACTGTGTGTGCAGAGGCCTGGTAGAGTTCGCAGCTATGTACGCGGACCCATGCATCTATGTACGCAGGGTAGGAAGTGGATTGTAACTGGAAGAAGCATTAATAAAGATAAGTTGGTTTTGGAATATCGCACATTTGTTGCTTTGTTTTTGTTTATGCATCTGTTTATAGTTTATGATTGTGCGAATGTCTATTTTTGTTGAATGGTAAAGGAACACATTGGGCCTACT
>Ga0068627_1000346_pt1 | contig 10554 bp, 9 predicted proteins | sample InSIn1gowninarea_FD_77430 | JGI IMG/M metagenome (GOLD analysis project Ga0068627, IMG submission 77430) | Clean room microbial communities from NASA Spacecraft Assembly Facility at Jet Propulsion Laboratory, Pasadena, California, USA -... ... | reverse complement strand
CTCTTTTATCCGAGGTTTCTGGGTGCTAAGCCCAGAGTAGATTTTATCATTTTCACTCCTTCGCTACTCAGCCTGCTCCTATTTTTGGTTCCCTCCGTATTCTTTACCAGTGTGTTCACAAGCATCAAGGATAAAGTGTTTGAAGGAGGGCCCTACTTCTATGCAGCAGTAGGCCTCTATATGAGGCCATGGAAAATGAACTTTGTCTCGGAATGAGAAACATTCATTTCAGTCCTAGTCTAGGTAAGACTCTATTCTCTACCTCTTAATTACTGGCAACCTAAATCATTAGCAGCCATAGGCAACAAAACAGGTAGGTTTGTCAAAGCTTCAGAAGCCACTAGAAGGGGAAGATACACTTCCTTGGCTAGGATATGTGTTGAGATGGATCTATTAGGAGCTCTTTCGGATGAGGTGATATTGGAAGTTTTTGATGAAGAATGGGTTCAAACGGTGGACTATGAGCATATTCCATTTAGATGTCATAGATTCCATGAACATGGGCATCTTCTCAAAGATTTCCCTCTAGGCAAAACATAGAATAAAAGCAAACCTAATACAATGAAAGATCCGAACAGCTTTTACAAGGTAGTCCATAAAGGAAAGAGTGGCAAAAGATGGCAAAGAGTACAGCAAAATGAAGGACAACAGGTTACGTGGAACCAGTTTCAAGTTCTAGAAGAGGATGAAGAAAAAATAGTAGAAAATCAAGCAAATAAAGGTAGTATATGAGAGAAGGAAAAAGAAGGAAACTGTGGTCAAACATAGGAAAATTACAAGCAGATAGAGAAAATATTAAGTGACATAGAACCAAAGATGGACCAGGAAATGACCTAGAGTGAAATGGAACTAGAGGAAACTGAGCTACAGGAGATACTGGAAAGAGAACACCTAGATTTGGAAGGATTCTTAATTCAGGGTACTTCTGTTGGGGTAGATTCGTTACCTCAAGAGGAGCTCAATAGAATACAACAAGTATATTTATGGAAAACTCAGGAAAAGAGTACGGAGGGAACCAAAAATAGGAGCAGGCTGAGTAGCGAAGGAGTGAAAATGATAAAATCTACTCTGGGCTTAGCACCCAGAAACCTCGGATAAAAGAGAGGCAGGAAAAAGTGGAATTAGCTATTGATGGAGTGTGGAAAGCTCATGATAGACTCAGGTAAGATGAAAGATCTGAATAGCTACTCCTTCACAAATATTTAATATTGAAGTTTATTTCTTGGAATACTAGAGAACTAGGAAGTAAAAGAAAACAGAGATTGGTTAGCAATATAATGAAACAGGTTGCTTCGGATATAATTTTTATCCAGGAAACAAAATGTTCCATTCAAAAATTAAGGCAACTACATAGCAAATGGCTCAGTAAGTTTGAATATCTAGAAGTTAAAGCAGATAATACAGCAGGAGGTATTCTCACTCTTTGGAACCCTCAAAAAATTGACATAATTGATGCAGAGGCTGCTAGGAATTATTATCAGTAGTGATTTAACCTATAGGGGACAAGAGAACCTATCTAGTCACAAATGTGTATGGCCATCAAAGAATAGAGGAGAAACTCAAGCTGACAGATTCCCTTAGGTATCTAAGGGAGAGACAGGCAGAAATACGTTGGATCTTGGGAGGAGATTTCAATATGATAAAATCTCTTTCTGAAAAAAAGGTGGAACCACAACACTAAGTAAAGATTCCTTAGCATTTCAAATCTTTACAGACAATATGAAATTAGTGGAGTGGAAACGAACAATGGCCTCTTCACTTGGAATAACAAGAGAGGAGGAGAGTCTTAGGTAGCATCCAAGCTGGACAGGTTCATTATCTCTGAGGATCTAATGCTATTAGATAAGGAAATTTTAGCAAGTGTTCTTCCAATTGGAGGCTCAAATCACTGGGCAATTGAAATGTAGATCTAGGGTATAGGTACCCCCCAGAACAGACCTTTCAGATTTGAGAATATTTGGCTTTCACACCCAAACTTCATTAGTAATATTGAAAAATGGTGGGTAGAAGATCTTTAGACCCAGGGAACTAGAATGTTCATGCTTCATAAAAGATTAAAGCACATAAAAATGAGGCTCAAAGAATGGAATAAGAAATATTTTGGAAATATTTTTGCAGAAAAGAAATCAGTTGAAAACAAAATGCAGAAAATCAACCAAGCTATGATCACAAAAGGTTTTGATAGAGACAAAAATAATCTAGTGGAGAAACATCATCAAGAATGGAAAAACTTGTGTAAACAAGAGGAGATATTTTGGAGACAAAAATCTAGAGTTCAATGGCTAAAAGAAGGAGAGTGTAACACAAGATTTTTACACAGAGCCACCATGGTGAACAGATCACACAACAAAATTGCCTTAATAAAAAAGGAGGATGGACAACTGCTACAATCCCATGAAGATATAGAAGTGGTGTTAGTTCAACACTTCCGAGAAATAGCCTAGGAAAGTAATCCAGAAAGAGAACATCACATCAAGGACTTAATAAAACATATACCTAAGCTGGTGTCTAGAGAGGACAACTACAACCTCAACAGACCAGTTACTGAAGAAGAGGTCAATGAAGTTATCAAAGAAATGTAGAATAGCAAAGCACCTGGCTCGGATGGCTTCAATGTAGATTTCTTTAAAGCTTGCTAGAATATTGTAAAAGAGGATATTTTGAATGTTGTTGAAGACTCCAGGATTAACAGAACCATCTTGAGAGCTCTTAACACCTCCTTCATTTTCTTGATCCCTAAACAGGAAAATGCTCAAACTCCAGACAGATACATACCAATAGCTCTTTGCAATGTGGTTTACAAGATAATATCCAAGGTTGTGGCCAACAGACTTAAACCTCTGCTTCCTTCTCTAATTTTGGGGGAACAATCAGGATATGTTGAAGGAAAACAAATTTTGGACAACATTATTCAATCTCATGAGGTGGTCCACTCATTAAACAGCACAAAGAGAGATGGTATGATTATGCAACTGGATATAGAAAAATCTTATGACAAAGTGAACTGGACCTATATCAGGAAAGTGCTAATGGTGTTTGGTTTTGATCACAACTGGATGAGATGGGTCATGGCCTTGGTTACCTCTTCCAACTTTTCAATATTAGTTAATGGCTCTCCTTATGATGTTTTTCTTCCTTCAAGAGGACTGAGGCAGGGAGATCCACTTTCCCCCTTCCTTTTCATACTCATGATGGAAGGTCTTGGTTGGTCTATCAAGCATGCCAGAGTTATGGGCAAAATTCAAGGTCTTCCACTAAAGGAGAATGGTCAGGTTTTGACACATCAACAATTTGTGGATGATACTATGTTACAAGGTATCCCCACAGTAAAAGAGGCTTGGGCGTACAAGCAAATTCTGAGTGATTTGCCATGGCTTCAGGTATGGAAGTTAACCTCTCCAAATCCAATTTTTTTTCTTTAATACTCATATTTCCATTCAGAGAAATATCTCCAGAATTCTTGGCTTCCAGAGGGATTCCCTCCCTTCAAAGTATTTAGGAGTTCCTCTCACGTTGAAACCCTTACAAAAGAGCATTTGGGAACTGTTTCTCAACAAAATGCAGGATAAAGTCAGTAATTGGATGATCAGATCCTAATCTGCTACGTAGACTTGTGTTGACGAAGGCGGTGCTCCAATCAATTCCAATTTTCATGCTATCAGCACTACCAGCCCCTAAAGGAGTTTTGCAGCAATTCTGGAACATCCAAAGAGATTTTCTCTGGAGCAGGGAGGAAGATAGAAAGAAGTGGGTCTTGGTCTCTTGGGAAGAGATCTGTAAACCCAAGAATCATGGGGGCCTTGGCTTAGATGACCAGGAGATCCTAAGTAAGGTTCTAGGGGTCAAACTATGGTGGAGGTGGGTTAAAAATCCCAAGGCCCAATGGGTAAGCATATGGAAAAAAAAATATGCTAGCTCCTAGAATCACACTGAACTCATAAGGATGTCTGGTAACATCAAAGGCTCTGCCATTTGGAATAAAGCCTGGGAAAACAAAGGTTTAGTTCAAGGAAACAGCTTCTGGGAAATCAGAGAAGGTGACCTTGCTCTTTTTTGGGAGGAAAAATGGCAACGAGAACCAAAACTGTTAACAGAGGATTTTTGGAATCTTAAACATGAGACTGACACCCAAGGTTTGACTAGAGTGAAATATTTTCAGGATGATACCCACAATAATGGAAAATGGAGGAAATGGAAGAATATAGAATGCAGGAATGATGGAATGCTAAATACAAAAGTAGAGGCTCTTGGAAAAATGTTGGAACAAAGGATGATCTTGGTGTCTGAAGGGCAGGAACAACTCAGATGGGGAAACAACACTAAAGGCATCTTTAATATTAAGGAAGCAAAAAGTGTTCTCCTTGAGCTGGATTCCCAGGCTCCGAAAAGAAACTGGCTAAACATTTGGAGACATAAAGGTTGGGTGAAAATCAAACTCTTCATGTGGTTGGTTCTTCAAAGTAAAATTTTGACTTGGGACAACATTAGAAAGAGAGGCATACTTGACCTTCCATATGCCAGCTCTATGAAGCCCAAGAGGAAACTATGGAACATCTTCTCAACAGCTGTAATTTCACTTCCAGACTATGGGAGGCTTTTGCCAACATCTATCAACAATCTGATAGGGACAAGGAGAGTCTTACTAACACCCTTAACAGATGGAGGAGAAATTTTTTGGATAACGAAGTTCTCAACCTTGCTTGGGCCCTCTTTCAAAGTTTTATTATTTGGAACATATGGAAGGAAAGGAATAAGAGAATCTTCAAAAATGAAAATAATCCCACTCATCATCTGTTTGATTAGATCTTAAAACAAATCAAGGAGACAGTCAGCTCAATGGTCAGGATTCTTCCCAAAAATCCTCCCACAAGAGTAGATTTGAGAACTCTCAAGTTGTTAGGATTGTAGGGGATCATCCCCCTTAGTCAGAACATAATAGTAAGAAATAGGGAGTCTGAAAAAGAATACTGGCAACCTCCTCCAAGAGGTTTTTTGAAATACAATATAGATGGAGCCTCTAAAGGAAACCCCAAAATAGTTGGCTTTGGGTGGGTTCTATAGGATGAAGCAGGTAACATCCTCTCTCTCTTCCATTGTCATTTAGGAAGAGCCACCAATAATATGGCAGAATTAATGGCCATGGAGCAATGCTTAGATTTGTTGAAGCAGGAAAACTACCACAACGTGATCATTAATGATGACTCTAAGTTAGTTATTAACTCGGTTAAAAAGATCAATTACGATTTAGAGCCAGAGAAAGTCTCTCAGCACTGGAAGTTAATTTGAGTTTTTCAGTGTATCGAGGGTCACCTTCAGGGGCTTCTCTCAGTCAGGTTCAATCATGTGCACAGAAATGCTAACAAATTGGTGGATTTCGTAGCCAACCAAGGAGTTAGGTGCAAGGAAGGCAAAATTGTGATAGGGTGGCAAGCAATGCGTCATGACAATCTGAAAACTCCTTATCACAATCTAGCGGAAGAGGACAAAAAAGTATTTCAGGATAAAACTAAAAAGGAAAGGTCGCAATGAGCCATTCTTGACGAGATCCCCTAATTCTGGTCATACATGTTAGTGGAAGGCAAATTAATGTTGGCTTTAGCAGCACTGATAATTCCAACTTCAGGATTTAGCAGCTTTGGACAGGTAGATGGCTTTGTTCCATAGAGTTCTGCGAAAATCCAAGTTATAGACACATCAATCATGTCAAGGAGGAGTGGAAAGGCGGGCTCAACATCTCAGAGGTAATCAAAGGGGCTTGGGAGTATAATGGAAGCAACTTTTCTTATAGTTTCATCATACGGAAGGAAAAACTGCTTCCTAAGTAGTTTCCTGGAGATCGCACCACTCTCAAGCATAAGGTGGTTTCTGTCTTTTGGAAGCGATACCACACACCTGACGGCACGTGGAGGAGGAAGATGGATGTAAACCGCCCTCATCACATGGTAAAGATTGGGCATATCTGTGGTATGATAACATTCCTATCCATTGGATGCCAAGGCGCTAATCAATAGTTAGATTTCATCGGGCTATTTGGTAGGGGAGGAACATTAATGTTAAGTTTTGGCGGATTGGTATTCTGACTTTTGGGGCCAAGCGATGTGTTTTGGACCATTGGATGTGGAAGCAGAGTTCAACAATCTAGATTGTTCGAGTAGTTGTGTGGGGTCGGGGAGTTGAGGTTTTCTTATCTTTACGAAGTGATTTTCTCTTCCATAGTTGGGTCTAGTAGTGACGGGGTAGTCACGGTTTCTTGGTTGGTTTAGGGGGTCTCAGTTTCAAGTTGGGGGCCTTGCCTCTGGCAGTGTGCAACCTTGTTCTTGGTCCACTTGGTCTGGTGGACAACTGTAGTTTTTGTAAATTATTTTTTGATTAATAGATTTGGAAGGGACGTCTCTTCCCTTAGCAAAGAAAATAAAGTCATTGAGATTCAAAATATCAACATACATAAGAATTCAACCATTCTTTATAAATTCATACAAGAAATCAACATCCCTCTTTCACACAAGAATTTCCACATTCCTCATTAACAACATAAGCATGCAACTGATACAATAAATTTACACATAACATTTAAACATAAGAATCTCAAGTAAATACTTATCTTATGTAGCAACGGAACCTAGCAACTGAGAGAAAGACTTCAACACTCCACCCAACCATAGACAAGTTGTAGCTAATGTTTTCTCTTAGATGTTATCCCCAAGTTGGATCCCAAAGCTTGAAGATGAATGATTTTAGAGAAACAACTTAAATTATCAACTGATAAAAGGCATCCCAAGGCTACAACACGTTCGCCCACCAACCATACCAAAAATCACACCAAATATAGGGAACATCTTCATTTACACTTGATAGACATCAACATAGGAAACAACCAATCATATTCGTTGGAACGTGGTGTCTGGAGACTACACCACATTCACCCACCAACGATTCAAGTACATTGGTATACAATTAGCATAAGAATAAGGATTGTAACATAGAGTGTTAAACTAACTTTCAGGAGAAGAAATTCCACTTTAATATGGGAAGATTCATCGACTGGATAAACTACCATGAGAGTACAGAGATCACATTTTCCAAGCACTTCCTTAGTGAGTCAAGGACCAGTTTTTGAGCCCCAAGGAAACATTTGGTGTTTCATCAACCCTAAAAAATACCAAGTGCCTTTGTCTCTTGGCCAATATCTTCATCAATTCACAATATTCTTAGTGGGTTCCTCAGCCTTAGGAAAACCATAGTATCTGATATTCACCCAACAAACCGTCTCAAGTTCGTCAATTGGATATCAATGAAGTGTTCTCCTTTGAATAATATTTTTACAGCTAATACTGTCAATCTCTCAATGCTTTTTTTCTTCCACTTAGCTCTCTTGAGTGAATGATTCCTATTTCTTTTTCATAGACCTATCCCCATCTCCACTTCTCATAATGGTTCTAAATGACTGAGGATATTTTATCCTCATTCCTTCAACATGCAAAAATGTCTCCTCCTTCGCGGTATATGTGGGCCCCCCATTTTCTTGGACAACACAACCCATCTTTTCCTTTAATTTTTGTCCTTTTATTTGATTGTAGTTGTTAACGAACAAAAACATTGACATATCCTTGTTTCCTACTAAATTAATTACACAGTCAAATCCATTAAACACAACAACCAACTTCCCTAAATATCATCTAAAATAACCAAGTTTCTCAAGAAATATCCTTCCTTAAGAAATCTCCCTCCCCAAGCTTCTAAAATTCATGTCCCTCTCTCTTGACCAGTTTGTTGTGGCTAAATAGTTACAAGGAATATTTACAATGTTTAGACGAGGGAATTTTCAAAATGGGTATTTCACAGATCCCATCCCCATAGAGGAACACCATCTTCAATGTTTGATATCCAAACACATTTATAACAATGCTTTAACCCCAACACAAATAATAGTGAGCTTTATATACACAACTTTGTACAACTATATATATGCATTTTCTTAACCAACAAACTAAATTGGATATGTCACCTGCATTTGATCAACCATCTCCTATGTGGCAACCTCAGGCCCAAAGTGCCTCCACTGCACCTTTACTTGCTCAATAACTTGATTATAGAGCCCAATTTTCCTTTGATATAAGATGCATAGAGGTTTTGGTTGGAACTCTCCTTCTTGTTCCACCTGTAGAACAAACCAATTAATCACATGGTTAATATCTTTTATATACTTTTGAAGTAAAGAAACATGAAAAAAATCATGAATTTTTACTATAGTATGTAAGGCAAATCTATATGCCATTGACCCCACTCTCTCTAAAATCTAATATAGAACACAAAATTATGGTGACAACTTGGAACAAGACCCAATTTTTAGGGAATTCCTCTTGCGTTTAACTCATAGGTAGACATGCTCTTCCACTCTGAATTCTTTATAAACTCTATGCTAGTTTTTATATATTTTATGTCTACCTTGATCCACTTTTAAATTCTTAATAATGCTTACTATTTCTTGTTCCATGTCAGGTCCAACATGAACCCTGTTTAGTGGATTACTCTAGATGATGGGATTATTACATTTTCTCCCATAGAGAGCCTCAAATGGTCTCATCTTCAATGATTCCTAATACCCATTGTTTTAGGAAAAAACCACCATTGGAAGGTATTCTTCCCACTTGGTTGGTACATTACATAAATTTTTAGCATATCTTGAATGATTCTATTTGTCCTCTTTGTTTTCCCACCAGTCTGTGGGTGATATTTTGTGCTAAAGGCTAAATCTATCCCTAGACCAACAAATATTTCTTTAGAAAAATTAGAAGTGAATTTCACATCTCTATTCAAGATAATTCTCTTAGGTACTCCATGCAATATTACAACCTCCTTCATGAAAAACTTGGAAATGTCACTAGTTGGATAAGTTGATTTAACAACTACAAAGTGAGAAATCTTGCTCAACTTGTCCACCACAAAAATGATGGAATCATGTTTCTTGGTCGTTCATGACAATATTTTGATAAAATCCATTGAGATTACTTCCCACTTTCATTCTGGAATAGGGATAGGCTGTAATAAACCAACTGGGTGGTTGCACTCAACCTTTACTTGTTTTTTATTTTGACTAGAAGAATCGGTAACACACCGACTCTCATACTCACATGATATGAAGTCAATCCTCGATGGCTACCACTATAACCTCCAGGTCTAACTGCACCTCCCCTAAGAATATTTCATGAGTAAGATGAGACTTGAACCTATGACCTACGCAATGGTACTAATGCCTTAGCATTAAGTTTGTTGGCCAACAAGCTACACCCTTGGCAGCTCTCAACCTTTACTTCTTCGCACTCAATACATTTTGAAATGAAATCAACCACCTCCTTTTTCAAATTGGGCCAGCAATAAAATTTCTTAATGGATGTTAATGCATTTTGGTACTTTGGGTGGCCCGAATAAGGATTTGCATGAAATTATTTCAATGCGATCCTTTTCAATCCATTTTTATTTGGCACATAAATTTTGTTCTTAAATATGATCAATCCATCCTTTGTGAGATGAACACTTTTGTCTTTCTCACCTTCGGGATCTTTTTATAAATTTTCCTTTAACTGCTAGTACTATTCATTTTTCTATGAAAGACTTTTAATTCTTTTCATAAGAACAGTTCTATATGTACTAATGGTTGTTATATGAGCTAATTGAACTTGTCTACTGAGTGTATCGACAACTCGGTTCTCATTCCCTTTAATGTATTTTATTTTGAAATTGAACTCACTGACTAAGGCTAGCCATCAAGCTTGCATGGAATTCAATTTTAGTTAGTAAAACAAGTATTTCAAACCTTTGTGGTTAATCATTAATAAAAATCATCTTCCCAAGAGATAATGTATCCACATTTTTCAAGCGTGAACAATTACAACAAGCTCCAAATAATGAGTCAAATTGTTCTACTCATGCTCATTTAATTGTTGAGATTGAAAGAAAACATTCTGCCTTTCTTGCATGAGAACACCAACCAACCCTTCTTTACACACATCTGTGCACACCATGAATCCTTTTTCCGAATCAACAATTCAAATAACTAGTGCATGGGTGAGTAAATACTTGAGACACTCAAATCCAGTAGCGCACTCAACTATCTAGGGATATTTCTTTCCCTTTCTCTACAATGTTGTGATTAGGTAACCAATCTTAGTAGAAATTTATAATAAATCTCTTATAGTAACTTTCTAGACCCATAAATATTATTTAGTGTTGGCCATTACATAATGTCTTTAATATTTTCTATATGAATAAGTACTCCCTCCTTTGAGATAATGTGTCCCAAATAATGGATTTGTGATTGGAAGAACTTGCATTCACTGATATTTCCTCTCTCAACAATTGTAACACCACAAATAAGTGCTTCTTATGCTCCTCCTTGGTATTTGAGTATACCAATACATCATCAACAAATATTACAACAAACTAAATTGGATATGTCACCTGCATTTGATCAACCATCTCCTATGTGGCAACCTCAGGCCCAAAGTGCCTCCACTGCACCTTTACTTGCTCAATAACTTGATTATAGAGCCCAAT
>Ga0068627_1000345_pt1 | contig 10556 bp, 5 predicted proteins | sample InSIn1gowninarea_FD_77430 | JGI IMG/M metagenome (GOLD analysis project Ga0068627, IMG submission 77430) | Clean room microbial communities from NASA Spacecraft Assembly Facility at Jet Propulsion Laboratory, Pasadena, California, USA -... ... | reverse complement strand
TGACTACGTCGAAGTGCAGGCCGCCATCCAATCCAGTAATACCATCAGGTTCACGGGTAGTAGTGGCAACCCCGGTGTACAGGTGGGCGGAGCAATCACTGTCAAGGGAAAGAATTTTGCGAGTGACTCCGAGGAGGCCTTTGGAGAATACATTGTTATCGCGGTTAACCATCATGCTGATGGACAGGGAAATTATCAAAACGATTTTGTGGCTATTCCGGCTTCAGTAAAATACCCGCCTGCTCCAGCTTGTTCGGAACCGCTTTGTGAAACTCAAAGCGCAGTTGTCACAGATAACAATGACCCCGATGGCCTCGGACGCATTCGGGTAAAATTCCACTGGATGAATGGAAAGGAAAAGTCTCCCTGGCTCAGGATCACAAGTCCGCATGGCGGCGGCGACAAGGGTATGTTTTTCATTCCGGAAAAAGGCGAAGAGATCATCGCTGGATTTGAAGGCAACAGTGCGCACAAACCTTATGTGATCGGCACGGTATATCATGGCAAGGCAAAAACTTCATTTAGTACAGCCGGCAATGATGTTAAAACCATTCAGACGAGAAGCGGTAATAAAGTAGTAATGAACGATAAAGAAGGAAGTGTGTTGGTCGAAGATAAAGATGGAAACAGTATGCGACTTGACGGCGAAGGGAACATCACCCTAAAGTCTAACAAAACTGTTTTAATTGACGCGGGTGATGAAATTACGCTGAAGACCAAAAAGATCACCATGGTAGCTGAGAATGAGATCACGATGGAATCGAAAAAATTCGAAGGCCAGCTTTCCCAGCAGGTTTCCCTGACGGGTACAAACCTCGTCGAACTTACATCGAGCAATAAAATTGAACTGTCATCAAACAATGAAGTTGCAATTTCAGGTGTGGCTAAGGCCTCTGTGTCAGCGCTGCAAACAGAAATAAGCGGCACTGCACAAGCGACGGTGCAGGGAGCCATGGTAAAATTAAATTGCTAAAAAGATGCATCCCCACCACAATCCCATCGCACGAAGAATTGATGCCATGCGTAAGGTCTGGCAGAGCAAGGTAAAAGATGAAACCATGCTCGTGCGGTGGATGCTAAAAGCGGAAGAGACCCGTATGTACGAAGGGTTCTGTCGCTTGGAAGCCTCGCCATTCGGTGAGCTGCCTGAATTAGTTATTTTCTTTTATACCTCCTTTGAAGGTGCTGCAGATTTTAGTCGACGCATTATTCTGGAATGGATAAAAGAAATTGAAAATAATGTTGAGCTGAAGGAAAAAATTTCGAACGCGGGATTTGATATTAATGGGTGGGATTATCAAAAGTACCGTCCTTCTGGCAAAGTGGATTGTAACCAGGAATTAATTGATATGGTTAATTCATTCCGCAGACTGCTGAAAAATGACAATATACCCATTGTTATTGCCTTGCTTCCAAAACAGATAAATTCAACGGCGCAATTTTCTTACTGGTTAAACCAGATGATGCAATTGCAGTTGTCGAGATCGATGCGATTGCTTCTTTTGGATCATATCGAAATAAATGCCTGGGGTAAGATTTTCGAGACCTATAGTGACTGCAGTGCGACCCTAAGTTGTGATTTGCAACTTGACAAGGCCCTCCGCGAAATCGCGACAGGCGGCAACCGGCAGGACCCTCATGTTCAATTCAGACAGTGCATGTTTGAAATGGGCGATGCTTCTCAAAATAATGACCAGAAGCAGCTGCACGTATGGGGTAAAAAGGCTATTGAGATTGGGGTAAGGACTGCAAACAGGCAACTTCTTGCAACAGCATATATTACCTATGCGGGCATGCTATTTAATTTCCGTGTATTCCAGAGCGTCAATGAACTCCTGGACAAGGGCATGGAAATTTGCAAAAGGGCGATTTCGGCCGGTGACGTGCCTTCAAAGCCTTTATTGTTGCAGTTCTTCGGCTTCAAGGCTGCCGCATATCAGCACCAGGGGGAAACGTCGGAAGCTTACAACTGGTTTGTAAAGCAGGGAAGATCTGCCCAGGATTTCCTTCTTTTTGTACAAGGTATTTCTGCTTTTCACAAGGCTTTCCTGCTCGCGAAATATAAAAAGATGCCGAAAGAGCAAGTGATGGCATTGCAGATGGCACTGCTAAATACTTCCCAACTGTCAGATGATGATCTAATTAATTCTGAGTACGCATATGTCGCTTACGAATACGATCAATTATCTCTTGCTGGTAATCAAGATGTCGTCGAAAACCTGCTTGCCCTTTCAAATAAGCGTATGACTGAATCTTACGGGGCTGACTGGCGTGCGCAGGTTGAAATCCTGCACAGGAATTTCGATAAACGGCATATTAAAACATTGAACTCAGAAACCGTTCCGGTTTAAACATTCCGATATGTACGTAACCAACACACATCTGAAACCAGTGATCGGGGTGGATATTCATTTCGTGAATATTCCGGCACCGTGTCCGATGCCGCATCCATATATCGGTATTGTTATCGACCCCATGGATTATGTGCCCTTTATCGGTTCGACAGTCAGCATCAATGGTGTGCCCCGGGGAAATACCGATACGATCGGGAGTCTTTTGACCAAGATGCATATACCGCTTGGCGCGGGTTTCACGACGCCGCCCATCATTGCACACGAAAGTCAGAATTTTTTCGGGAGCATCAATGTGCTCGCGGATGGCGCACCGCTGAGTGGAGCGGGTTACATGCTAATGACTTGTAATGACGTTGGTATTCCATTATCCGTTTCACCGGGTAAAAAGATGAAACCCGTTCCATCGCTCTATCTGCCTTCTTCGAATACCATCCCACTGTCATGGGGACCTCCGGTGATGGTGGGTGGCCCAATGGTTCCTGGCTTTAGCCTTGCCGCCCTGGCCAAGGGCTTTGCGATGGCAACCATCATGAAATTCGCTGGAAAGTTAGCAGGTGCTGCTTTGTCAAAAGGTCTCAAGGCATTAAACAAAGTGCTCAAGAAGGTTCCTGGAACTGAAAAGCTTACGTCGAAATTGTGTAAGATGGGTTTCGAGCCGGTGGATCTCATTAGCGGACGTGTGAACTATGAGTACACTGATTTTGAACTGCCCGGGCCAATCCCCATTCGCTGGCGGCGGGCATGGGATAGCGATTCGCGATTCTTAGGTGCGCTCGGACACGGAACGCATTGCTGCTACGACAGGAAAATTTTTCTGTTTCCGGAAGACGATGCATGCGTCCTGCTCTTGGCGGATGGCCGTAAGCTGGCCTTTCCCAACATTTTACCTGGTGATTCATTTTACCATGCCGCCGAAAAGTTGACCATCACCCGGAAACAGAACGGGCATTTTACAGTTGAAGCCCATGAAGAATCGCTTTATTATCATTTTAATTATGAGGTGAATAAAAACGATTTTCGCCTTTCTTTAATTGAAGATTATAGCGGCCATCGTATACAAATGCATTATGCCGGTAGCCGGTTAAGCGGTATCACAGATTGTGTAGGACGCAGATTAATATTTTCGCTTGATCAAAAGGGTTATATAGAGAGCGTCGAACTGAGGCATAGAAACTTTAATCAGACGCTTATTGAATACGGGTATAGTGAACATGGCGAGCTGGTTCGAATTACTGACGCACTAAAACAAGCGACAGTTATCCAATATGATCAGGATCATCGCATGGTGAAAAAAACGGATCGTAATGGTCATGCCTTTTGTTGGGAATACGATGAGCGGGGCCGCTGTGTGCATACCTGGGGCCCTGATGGTTTGTTGGAAGGGTGGATTAATTATCAAAAAGGTTTTAACGAGGTAAGGAACAGTTTAGGAGAGACGACGAAGTATTATTATAACGAAAACAATCTTTGCACCGAGGAGACTGATTCTTACGGCAATAGCAAGTATACCGAATATACATCATCAGGGCAGTTATATAGGGAAATAGATGAGGAGGGAAATTGCACGGGTTATACCTATGATGCGATGGACAGGCTCAGTGCAATTGTGCAGCCTGACGGAAATGTCACTCTCTTCAATTATAACAGGAACCATCAGATGATCATGAGCACTCTCCCTGATGGCTGTACGGAGACATTAGCTTATGATGAAGAAAAGCGACTCGCGTTCATGAATTATCCCAACGGTCAGTTTTCAGCTTATACTTATGGTCCCCATGGTTTATTAGATTCGGTGACAAGTAGAGATGGGTCCCGCACCTCGCTTCATTACGACGAAGATGCAAACCTTGTGAGACTGGTTTCGGCTGATGAAACTGAAGCGCTATGGGAATATGATGAAAAAGGGCGTTGTGTACGCTCGATCAATGGTGAGGGACACACCAGAATACTGCACTACGATGCTTTAGACCGCCTGAGAAGTTTAGAGCTACCTGATGGTAATCATCTGCAGTTAGAATATAATGCATACGAGGAAGTGACAAGTGCCAGCGATAAAAAAAGCGTTGTAAAATTTGAATATTCGCCGCTCGGACTTCTACAAAAGCGCAAACAAAATAACCTCTCCCTTGAATTCCATTATGACACAGAACAGAGGCTGAGATATCTAACTAATGAAGCGGGAAAAATCTATCGCTTTGGCTACAATACTCGCGGCGAGATTAACAGGGAAACAGGCTTCGATGGGATCACTCGAATTTATGAAAGAGACAGGTCAGGGCTGGTTACGAAAACCGTGCGACCAGGTGGAAAAACAACATTATATGAATACGATCCCAATGGAAGAGTTGTTCGATGCGAATATCATGACGGAAGTTGGGAAATATTTAATTATGATAAGAATGGCTTTTTGAAGGAAGCTTGCAATCAGTTCACGACTACTACGTTTAAGCGTAATAAACTCGGCCTGGTTGAGGAAGAAATGCAGGATGAATATTCCGTAAAAAGCAGCTATGATGCAAACGGAAACCGGCTTGAGGTTGCTTCTTCGCTCGGGGCGTTAATCAAGCAGGAGCGTGATAGGTCAGGCAATGTTTCCAGGATGGCTGCGAGTGTTGATGATCTTCTTTGGGACGCACAACTGAAATACAATCGGTCAGGACAGGAGATTTCTCGTTTGATGCCCGGCAATTTGTTGAGTCGCTGGAAATACGACCAGGCGGGTCGACCTTCGGAGCACGCCGTTACCGATAGCAGTGCGATTAAACGGTGGAAGCAGTATCACTGGGAAAGCGATGATCGGTTGTCACGGATTTTCGATATGTTGGCCAAGGGAACGATCATGTTTCGGCATGATGATTTTGGAAACCTCATTTGGGCGCAATATGCGGATAATAGCATCGTTCACCGCAAGGCTGATGACACTGGAAATCTTTATGAGAATTCGCAATGCATTGATAGAAAATATGGTGCTGGCGGGCAGCTGCTGGAAACGAAGCAGCATATTTACAAGTATGACGATGAAGGGAATCTCCTCAGCAAAACTGGAAGGCATACCTATGCGAAGTGGAAGTACAACTGGTACGCGAACGGAATGTTGCAGGATGTTGTCCGTCCGGATGGCAAGGTTGTGAGTTTTAAATACGATGCGTTGGGAAGGAGGATTGAGAAGTGTTTTGACGGGACGGTTACGCGATGGTTATGGGACGGTAATGTGCCCCTGCACGAGTGGGAATATTCCGAGCCTGAACGCCCGTTGAAGGTGATTGATGAGTATGGAGCCTTCGGCTTCGACCGTCCTGAGCCGGTTACGGGGCTTACCACATGGGTTTTCGATGCGGAGAGTTTTCGTCCTGCTGCGAAGATTAGTGGGGGTGGTGCTTGCAGTATCGTTTGTGATTATCTCGGCACTCCGCAGGAGATGTATGACGATGGAGGCCAAAAAGTATGGGAGGGGGTGTTGGATATTTATGGAAGAATAATAACTTTAAAGGGAGAGCGGGGCGATCTGCCGTTCAGGTACCAGGGGCAGTATGAGGATGTTGAGACGGGGTTGTATTATAATAGGTTTAGGTATTATGATGCGGCGGTCGGAGGGTATATAAGTCAGGATATCATTGGACTGGCTGGTGGTGCCAGATTGCACAGCTATGTAAAAGATGTTAATATTTGGACGGATCCTAATGGCCTAACTGGCAGGTATCATGGAAAGAAACCTACATATGAAAATCCCGGTCATCACCAGCCGGGTCATCCAGCTTTTCGTGGAGGGGGCAAAGACAAAACGTCGATTATTCCAAAAAACGCTGACCAAATTTACCGCAACGCAATACCTGACGCTGAGGGTAGACATTGGTACGCAATGGATGAAGCAGGGGAAATTCATCGCTTCGGAAACAGTAATGACGGGAAAGTGCATTGGAATGGCTCGTCTAAACAAGGAAGAGGAGTTAGCATTCCTAAGGAAGTACAAAATCGATTCAATTCTCCTAACGAACATAGGCGCGCGCCCAAGGCTAATTATTGTCACTAACATAACCAGTTATGATTTTCGGTAATAATAAAATTTTTCAAATTGATGCACGACTCAGTCAAGTTGCTGATCATACATTCATTAATTATTGCTTTTTGCTTGATAATGGCAAAATCGGAGACATTTCACAGGCATCAATCTTAAATAGTACTATTTATGCCTTAAATAATATTATTAGTAGCAGAGGTACGCGGCAATGCAAGTCCTCAAATGAACTTTGCGCAAGAGCAATTTTAACTTACCTGGAAGAGAACGAGTTGATAAATGAAGGTGAGGGCCAAGTGCATGAACCGGACTTCAGTTTCGACCTGGACGAACTTAGGCGGTTGGAACTTGATCTAAATGCAATAGAATCGTTTGATGGCTATCGCTGTTTCTTGATAGAAGAAAAAGGATTTGAAAGACTCATTTGCCGAGATATTGTAGATCAAACGAATTTTGACTTAAAACTTCCGAAAGGATATTTTTACGATTGCATGAGTTCTTTGTCAGCCTGGATTACAAGTTCCACTTTTTTGGCTTTGCGGCAAGACGTAAATCAGTAAGGTTGCAAATGTTTTTAGTATCCGGAATTTTGACAGTTACTACCCCATATCCAGCTCTTCCTTATGGTAACTACATGCCCAAAAACCTCCTACAACCCGCACGACGATTGCAGAGTTATATTGTGACATGCCTATGTAAGCATTTAAATTTTATGTTTATAAGGCAGTTATCTAATAACATTACGCGCTTCTGAAAACGTCCCACGCCTTGTCCTCCGACAGTGTTTTTCTACGCCAATAACAGGTGATTATACCGTTGTTCCGCGCCTACCCCCGGCGATATCTTTATTACTGAAAGTATGCCCCCAACCCATTCAATTGCGCAGCAACAAAAATCACCATCATGAAAAGTCTCACCCCTTCCCTCATCACCATCACCCTCCTCGCCGCCCTCACCCTCCAAGCCCAAAAAACCACCATCTCAGGCACAGTCCGAAACAGCATTAACGACGAAAGAATAGCCGCCGTATCCATATCCACTTCCGACAACGCCTTCGGCACCTTTACCAACGACAAAGGCAACTTCCTGCTCACCCTCCCAGGAACCTTTCCCATATTTCTTACGGTGTCATCCATCGGTTTCGAATCCCAAACAATAAGGCTCAGCGCACCCGCAATGAGCCTCGACATCCAGCTTCAACCCGTGTTCATGCTTGAAAAAGGATTCACCTTCGCCGCCACAAAATCTCCCATCAAATACCTTGAATCCCCGGTAACGGTTGAACAGATGAACGCCATCGACGTCCGTAACTCGGCCACGCCCGGCTTTTACGAAGGCATCACCAACCTCAAAGGCGTTGACCTCACCACATCTGGTTTCAACTTCCGCACCGTCAGTACCCGCGGCTTTAATGGCAGCGGTAACCTCCGCATGAACCAGTTCATGGATGGCATGGACAACCAGGCGCCAGGACTCAATTTCACTGTAGGTAATCTGCTCGGAATGACCGAACTCGACGTCGACAAAATTGAACTCCTGCCCGGTGCTTCCTCCGCCCTTTACGGCTCGGGAGGCATCAACGGAACCTTACTCATGACAAGCAAAAACCCATTTAAAACACCCGGATTCAGCTTTCAGGTCAAGGAAGGCATTATGCATCTCAATGATAAAAACGAAAGCGCATCGCCTTACCACGACTTCGATTTCCGCTGGGCCAGGGCCTACAACAGATTCGCTTACAAAATCAATCTCCAGATAACGCAGGCGCGTGATTGGCAGGCACAGGACGAAAGCAACCTTGCACGAACCAATGTCATCAGCAAGCAGATCCCCGGTGACCGAAACAGCGACCCCAATTACGACGGTGTAAATAGTTATGGTGATGAAATTAATGCCGATATGTTTGCAACAACCAACCTTATCCTCGCCCAGGTTGTCGACGCTTACAAAGCACAATATTTAAAAGCTGCGGGAAGGAATGCTACAGATGCACAAGTGAATACGTACATGTCTTCACAGGCAACTTATGGCGCTATGTGGTCTGCAAAAAGCCGAAATGAAATCCCAAAGGGTAGAATTTCACGAACGGGTTATGAAGAAAAATATCTTACAGATTACAATACCTACAATGCAAAGGTCTCTGCAGGACTCTATTACAATATCACGAAAGACATCGAAGCCTCTCTACTTGGCTATTGGGGGACGGGCACCACGGTCTATACAGGCGCCGATCGTTACTCCCTGAAGAAAGTAAAAATGGGCCAGTACAAGGCCGAGATCAAACACAAAAATTGGAACATACTAGGATACACAACGCAGGAAAATGCAGGCGAAGCGTACAACACGGTTGCTCTCGCATCCTTCTTAAATGAGTCATGGAAGCCCAGCCAGCAGTGGTTTCCACAATATGTTACCACCTACTTCGATGCAGTAAAACAAGGCAGCACTCCCGGTGATGCACACCTGCTGGCGCGTGAAAAAGCTGACCAGGGAAGATTAATACCCGGCACCGCTGCATTCGATTCTGCAGTCTCAAAAATCCGTCAGACTCCAATCTCAAAAGGTGGTGCACTTTTCGTTGACAAAACTGATCTCTGGCAGTTTGATGGACAACTCAATCTCACTGAAAAAATAAAAGTAATGGAAGTACTGGTCGGTGCAGACTACCGCCAATACGTTTTGAACTCTGCAGGCACCATATTTTCAGATACCTCCGAAAGAATTAATATTCCTGAATGGGGCGCATTTATTCAGCTTCAAAAATCCCTGCTTGATGATAATTTGAAAATTACCGCATCCGCGCGCTACGACAAATCGAAAAATTTCAAGGGGCAATTCACTCCGAGAATTACAGGACTAATGAAAGTGGGTGAAAACAAACATATCCGCCTTTCATATCAAAGCGCATATCGATTCCCGTCAGTCCAGGACCAGTATAATAATCTTTTCACCGGAACAACAACATTGATTGGTGCGCTGCCGCAATTTCAAAAGGCCTACGGACTTGACACCAGCGCGGGGTTCACTTCGCAAAGCATTGCCAAATATAGGCAGTCAGGTGAAGCAACGGACCTGCAACCGGCGCAGTTTAATAGACTCAAACCAGAAACCGTGCGCTCAACAGAGTTGGGTTACAAAGCAGTGTTTGGCAAAAAACTATTAATAGATATTTACGGCTATCTCAGCACCTACAATAATTTCATAGGTCGCATGGCCGTGGGACAACCTAATTCATCTGCTAAATTCAAGGATGATTTGAAGAGTTCTGTATCCACTAAAAATTTTGCCTACACACAAAACGTCGAGCAGAAAGTTAAGGCATCGGGTTTCGGATTTGGAATAGAATACAAACTACTGAAATCTTACATCGCCAAATTGAATGCATCTTCTGACAAAATATACGATGTGCCAGAACAATATATTACGTTATTCAATGCACCACTTTACCGTTTTAATATCGGCCTGTCAAATAATAATGCATGGAAACAATTCGGTTTCAATATTAATTACCGGTGGCAGGACAAAGTAAATTGGGAAGGCACCTTTGCATCCGGCATTATCCCTGCTTTTGGAACGCTTGACGGCCAGATTAATTACAAACCTGCCGGCACCAGGAACATGATAAAACTGGGTGCTTCAAATCTACTCAACCGGTACTATTACAGCGCGTTTGGCAATCCGCAGATTGGGGGACTTTACTATCTGAGCTACGGATTCAATATCCTGTAAAAACGTACATGGGGTGTTTTCCCATTCCCAATTACCGTGTTTTAACTGTTGATACCAGATACCCTTCGCCCGTACTTTTAATTACTTATAGAATTCATTCATGCTTCAGGAATATCTTTCGTTGCCGCTGAATCTGATCGCTGTCATGCAACACCGCGACCATGCAAGATGTACCCTGATGCAATCGGTTCAACACCACCTTCACTTGATCTTAACGACGGCCTTTAGCGAGCTTTCAACTGATGAAGAGTTTGGTTGCGCGATTTGGGAGCATGAATTTGACAATCTGACTAGCGGAACTAAACTAAAAGAGCTCATCAAACAGTCATTGCTAAGTGCAATTATCGCACACGAAAACCGGATAGCCAATATTAGGGTCGACCTGCAGGTAAGGCACGAAGAATATGTCGATTTAACAAGTGGCAGGCGGGCAAAAAAGCGCATGGACGTGTCAATTA
>Ga0068627_1000340_pt1 | contig 10594 bp, 5 predicted proteins | sample InSIn1gowninarea_FD_77430 | JGI IMG/M metagenome (GOLD analysis project Ga0068627, IMG submission 77430) | Clean room microbial communities from NASA Spacecraft Assembly Facility at Jet Propulsion Laboratory, Pasadena, California, USA -... ... | reverse complement strand
ACGCTGAGCGAAGCTGGTTACGAAGTGAGCACTGCTGTCGTTGACGTGTCATCAAGGACCTCTCTTCATTCTTTCATTGAAACCGCTACGGCAATTGGCCCTGTTACCGGGCTTATACATGCGGCAGGGGTTTCGCCTTCCCAGGCATCTCCATCCACAATACTCAAAGTTGACTTATATGGCACTGCATTAGTGCTTGAGGAATTTGGCAATGTAATTGAAAACGGTGGATCAGGGGTGGTAATCGCTTCTCAATCCGGACACCGCCTTCCTGCACTTGCTCCTGAACAGGATAAAGCTCTTGCAACCACACCTACCGAAGAGTTGCTATCACTTTATTTTCTTCAACCTGACGAAGTGAAAGATTCACTGCATGCGTACCAGCTATCCAAAAGAGGAAATTCATTACGTGTAATGGCAGAAGCGGTGCGATGGGGTAAACGAGGTGCCCGGATCAATACCATTAGTCCCGGAATAATTATTACTCCCCTTGCAAAAGATGAATTGACCGGACCACGAGGTGAGGGATATCGCCGGATGATTGAATCGTGTCCGGTGGGACGAGCCGGCACTCCGGATGAAGTTGGAACAGTTGGGGCGTTGTTAATGGGACCAGACGGCACCTTTATTACCGGGAGCGACTTCTTAATTGACGGAGGAGTCACTGCCTCTTATTGGTATGGCGAATTAGCTCCTGCGATCTAAATAGATAATCAGGCCGGGGCATTGCTGAAGTGTTTCCGTCTGCCAAATTCTTAAACTACGCCGGGCAACAAATACCGCTTGAAACATTTAAAATATGAACAATCAAAACCGAAGGAATTTTATAAAGGCAGGTACAACGTTAGGTGCATCACTGTTGGCAACATCGGCTTTTAGTTTCTCTTCATCCTCAAATAAAAGAGAACAAGGCAAAGCAGATAAAAAAGACCTTAAGTATAGAACGTTAGGTTTAGGAAAACACAGCCTGAAAGTATTGGCTCCTGGTCTGGGTTGCATGGGAATGAGCTGGAACCACAGCTTTGTACCAGATAGAAAGAATAGCATTGCTGTCATCAGGAAAGCCTATGACATGGGAGTTAATTTTTTTGATACAGCCGAAGCATACGGCCCATTTGCAAACGAGGAGTTAGTAGGCGACGCTATAGCACCTTTTAGAAAGCAAATAACCCTCTGCAGCAAGTTTGGGTTTGAAATTCAGAACGGCAAAATGACAGGTGGCTTTAACAGCAATCCGAAGCATATAAGAGAAGTTGTAGAGCAGTCATTGAAGCGACTTAAGACCGATGTTATAGACTTGCTTTATCAACACCGGGTTGACCCGAAAATACCGATGGAAGATGTTGCCGGAACAGTAAAGGATTTGATCAAGGAAGGCAAAGTCAGAAATTTCGGATTGAGTGAAGCTGGCCCTGAAAATATTCGCAAGGCACACGCTATACAGCCGCTCACTGCAATTCAGACTGAACTTTCATTAATGTCAAGAGAACCCATCACGGAAATATTTCCTGTATGCGAAGAGTTAGGTATTGGCTTCGTTCCTTACAGCCCGCTTTGCAGGGCATATCTTACCGGTTTTCTTAACGAACGAACAAAATACATCCCCGGTAATGATAATCGTCCGGCGTTACCGCGCTATACACAGGAAGCGATCAAAGCCAACTGGAGCATCATTGACTTTTTGACTGATTTTGGCAATCAAAGAGGGTTAACACCGGCACAGATATCACTCGCCTGGTTGTTGGCGCAGAAACCCTGGGTGGTTCCGATACCAGGCACAACCAAGTTAGCTCACTTGCAGGAAAATCTTTGGTCTGCAGATATTGAATTTACACCATCAGAATTGAATGAAATAACGCAAACCATTTCAAAGATCAAGATTGTAGGAGACAGGTATGCAACACCGCAACCCAAATAAAAAAACAAAAACTCTCGCCTGATACTTGGGCGCCTTAAAGAGTATGAGTGATTTTTTGGGCCGAACTATTTGCTTCTATATATAGCATCGTTGCGTCGCACTCTTGTACGATTTGTTCATTATTCAGCAATGCATAATGTGTTGGGTGGGGCTATAATAAATGAAAGTTAACTATTTCCTATTCTTCTTTATACGGTGTCCGCCTGTTCACTGCCACGGTGCACGGAGGTTCGGATTGAAGGGGCTTTTCAAGGCAACGTAAAAGTAGAAAGAACAGGCAGACATTAATCAATTTTAATGAGAGGGCCAAAACCCTATATCGGCTATTCCGCGACCTTTAATGCCATTACCTGCCTCAACAAAATATTACCGGCAAATAATAATCAAATCAAAAATTATGGAAGAACTAAAAACAACCATGGAAGGTGCAACGACTATCAAAACTAAAAAAGTAAAAGCCTTTGGAACCCAAGCTGCCACAGCTCCGTTAGGGCAAATGAACATAACACGCCGTGAGGTATTACCCCATGACGTCGAAATGGACATTTTGTATTGTGGTATATGTCATTCAGACCTACACCAAATTAAAGATGACTTTGGCGGCACAATGTTTCCGATTGTTCCCGGTCATGAAATTGTAGGTAAAGTTACCAGTATCGGTAACCATGTAACTAAGTTTAAGGTGGGTGATTTTGCAGCAGTAGGTTGCATTGTAGACAGTTGCGGAAGATGTGAATATTGCGAAACAGACCTCGAGCAATTTTGCGATGAAGGTGTAACCTTTTCCTTTAACTCGATTGATAGATACCTCGGCGGTGCAACGCTTGGCGGGTTTTCAAAAACATACGTTTGCAATGAAAATTATGTTTTGAAAATGCCCCAATTTGAGAACCTGGCAGCAGCTGCTCCGTTACTATGTGCAGGTATTACCGTGTATTCACCGTTGAAGCATTGGCAGGCTGGCCCGGGAAAAAAGGTAGGCATCTTAGGCATTGGTGGTTTAGGACACGTTGCTATTAAAATAGCAAAGGCAATGGGTGCTGAAGTGGTCGTTTTTACCACATCACAATCCAAAGTAGACGATGCTAAAAGATTAGGAGCAGACGAAGCTGTTTTGTCTTCTGATGCAGAGCAAATGAGCAAGTATGCCCGAAGCCTTCATTTTATTATTGATACAGTTTCTGCAAAGCATGACGTAAATGCATACCTCAATTTGCTAAGACATGACGGCACGGTAGTACTGGTCGGTCTTCCTCCTCAGCCGCTTGAAGTAGGAGCATTTAACGTTGTTGTTGGTCGTCGCAGCCTTGCCGGTTCAAACATCGGTGGTATTCATGAAACACAGGAAATGCTTGAGTTTTGTGCAAAGCACAACATTACTGCTGATATTGAATTAATCAACATCCAGGAAGTGAATGACGCATTTCAAAGATTAGAAAAGGGAGGTGTAAAATACCGGTTTGTTATTGATATGGCTTCACTTTAAAATTAAATATCTCATGAAAAATGTAATTATTATAGGAGCAAGTGGCAGTCTTGCAGCTCCTGTAATCGAAGAACTTGAGACACTAAAAGATGTTCATCTTACTTTGTTTCTTCGCAACAAAAACCGGTTAAGAACCAAACCTTCCAATGTAGCCGTAGTTGAGGGTGATGTGATGGACTATCCAACTCTAAAAGAAGCAATCAAAGGACAAGATATTGTTTACATAAACCTTGCAGGCAACTTAGAAGCAATGGCAAAGAACATTGTGGAAGCAATGCAGGAGACGGGAGTAAAAAGAATTATTGCCATTAGCTCAATAGGTATTTATAATGCTCCGTTAAAACCGGTTCTTGTCCCCTACAGGAAGCTGGCAGACGTTGTTGAAAGTTCCGGGTTGGAATACACCATATTGCGACCCGATTGGTTTACCAATGGCAATGAAGTGGATTTTGAGATAACGAGAAAGGGCGAACCGGAGAAAGGTAGAGCCTTATCAAGAAAAAGTATTGCCGCCTTCATCGCAACAATAATTAAAAACCCTGATTTGTGGAAAAACGAAAACCTGGGAATAAGTAAACCATGATAAAAACATTATCATTTAGTCAAAAATTTATATGAAGATGATTCCAACACGGTGGTTTCGCCACATTCCATTCTTATCAGGACGCATACTATGTGATACTCAATCATTATTCAATGTCGTTTACATAAGCATGTATGAGAAAAGCTGAATAGAATATCTGCAGGTACAAGGGAGTGGCGTCGCTTTAAGGCGCCGCAGGCTACAACGACGTAGAGTAAAATGCTAACGCCGATAACCCAAAAATTTTTTAAGCCAAGGACATTGAATCATTATTGTTCGGGTAAAAGTGAATGAACTCAACAATAAAAGGCAATGTTGTGGCGGTTCGAAAACCGCCACCTACGATTGCTTGCTAAAAATTTTATGAGTTCAGCCGGTAATAATCCAGGAGGAATAGCCACTTCAAACATTTCGTTTTTGCAAATTTACCTACTGCTTTATATGTAATACCTGTGTGCAGCGTAAACCAAACTGCTCACTAACCTTTAACCCGACCCGATCAGGTAAATTCCTTTCCTTATTGGAAAAAGTGCTGCAACATAATAAGGTTTAAAATTGCTTATTTAAGTACAGCTTTTACGACGAACCTACCGGCACATACACCATTGTTATCCCGGCCAGGTACTACCCGCTTCCAAATATTGCTATATTTTTGTTTTGATGACCAAACGTGCAAGGCTAATTGATATTGTTGAGTGCTGCGTAGTCCGCTTTGATCGCGGCGACGTAGCTACCTGGAAACATAGTGATTTCGTTGACTTGAACCAGGAGATACACCGTGACACCAATGTCAACATAAGCCCAAACACCCTGAAAAGGATCTTTGGTAAAATCTCTGTCGATGATTATTATTCACCTCAACAGGCCACTATTGAAGCCCTCATAAAATACGGCAGGTACTTCCCACCAGAAATAAATGTTCAGCCGGAGACGAACCTTGAAGCCGACGAACGAGTGACTGAAGAACGAGCAATTTATAAGAACTCTGGTAAGGTCAAGCCGTACAAGTGGATATTCATTTCTGCTACCATCGTTGTTATTGCAATATGCGGAATGCTCGCATTGAAAACCTTAATGCCCGGAAGCAAACTATCCGGCAGCATTATACTAACCAAAACTGAAGGTCTTCTGCCGGCAACCGCTCTTTTCAAACTGCAATTGCCTGATACCCAGGATAGTTTGTTTGTTAATTTTGGCGACAAAACCACATTAGCTTATATTAATCCGGAACAAAACACAATAGCACATAATTATTTATTTCCGGGTGTTTTTAATGTGATTTTACAAACACGGAAAAATGTTATCGCTACAAGAACTGTAAGTATACGTTCTGAAAAGTGGATAGGTTTGAGTTTCCGTATAGAGAGTGAACTGCCTGAGCATTATTATGAATTTCCGGCTCATAAAACAGGTGACGATAGTGTATTTAAGATTTCCAACAGTCAGTTGTACAGTATGGGGCTTGACACGAACGGTCTGTTTTATACCCGCCTATGCAACTTTACTCCTATAAAGTACGCTCCAGAGGATTTTATATTTGAAGCCACTTTTAAGAATTCGGTGCATGAGAAAGGAGTTTACTGTAAAGGCACACAATTTCAGGTTTCGGGAATTAATGGTTTTATTCGTTTTAAACTCGCCAGTCCTGGCTGTAGCTACAGGGTAATTAATGTGCTGAGTGAACAGACTTTTAGAGGCAGCAGAGACGATCTCTCTAAATTTGTGCTTGATCTTGAAAAATGGAACAATGTAAAATTGATCAACCGCAATAAGCAGGTATCCTTCTACGTAAATAACAAGCTGCTATTTAACGGAACGTATGAGATATCATTGGGTTCAATTCAAGGTTTGTTTCTTGAATTTGAGGGAAACGGGTTTGTAAAGAACTGTGACCTAAAGTCTTTAGACGGCGAAATTCTGTACCGTTTTTAGCTCATATCACTCATTCTGAATACTCAAATATGCTTTTTGTTTTAAAGTATATTATTGATTATCAATAGTATACCTTATCCATAATTTGGATAAAGTTTGGTCAGGCCCGTTTAGCCTTAAAAGCATTTCTCCTATATATTTTTGGTCAGTATTCATTTCTAACGATCAATTATTATATGAGAAAACAACTACCTACTCCTTTTACAAAGTTTTTATCCGGAAGGCTGCCTTTTACGGTTTTTGTGGTTTTAAGCCTTTCCACGCTAAATTTATCCTTCGCCCAGCAATGGAGCATCCTGGGCAATGAAAGCCAGATATCTTCTGTAGCGTCTTTCTATACGTCAATTACCGTTTTGGATAATGTGCCATATGTCGTTTACGTTGAAGGTACCTCAGCAGGTGGCATTGGTAAAGTGAAAAGGAGAAATGCCACCACGGGTGCGTGGGAACAGGTAGGTGCAAACATTGCTTCCAATGCAACGTATACAAAAATTTACAGTGACAGGACTAACAAGCTGTATGTTACCTTTATAGATAATGCCACCAGCAGCCGGTTAGCTGTTTTAACTTTTAATACCGCGACACAGGCATGGGAGCCATTAGTAACTGGCAACGCCTATGTTTCAACCGGTTCGGCGACCTATACGGCCGGCATTTCCACAACAAGAAGCGGGTTAGCATTTGACAATAATAACGTTCCCTATATTACTTATTCAGAACGTACCACTACAACCGGATATCCATATGTAAAACGATTTATAAGTGGTGCCTGGGAAACAGTTGGCGGAGCTACTGTGTCAACAGATATAGCTGCAGGCAGTAACATCGCACTGGACAATAACAACGTTCCTTATATTGTTTATATTCAGCAATCAACTCTTACTGCTACATCAGGCCCGATAAAAACGTTTCGTTTTAATTCAGGTACCAATGCGTGGCAGGACGTATCGCCCCCGGCCCAGGTGCTGCCGGGTACTGCTTCATCAGGAGCTACCACCCTGGTCCGTCATACCAATATAGCAATGGAGAGTACCGGTAATCCGGTTGTATCTTACTTTAATACCCTCAGTGTTAACAAATCAACTATCATTCGCTATAACAAGGCTACCGCTACCTGGAACTGGATAGGAGCTCCAGGCGGAAGAGATGCGAACAACAACAGCCTGATCAATGATAATGGTGAAAATGTATATAATATGTTTAGTGATGCATTGATAGGTAACGGTTTATCCAATATGGTCCGCGTGTTTAAATTATACAGGGGTACTTCGGCTTTTACCGAGTTGAAAAGTCCAACATCTAACCGGGGTATCGATTCTACCGGGGATAATTCAACAACACCAAGATCTGTTTCCATTGCAGACCTTGCTATTGCTGTAGGGAGCGACACTTCAAAACCGTTTATTGTTTACACCAAAACAATTACAGGAGGTTCGGTAAGAACACCGATCGTGCAGGTTTTTACCCAGCCGGTTATTACCAAAGCCGTCACGAATATTACGGCCAATTCTGGCACAACCGGAGGCGACGTTGCAGGCATGACTGGAACCATTATTGAAAAGGGTATCGTTTATAGTACCACTGCTAACCCTACGACTTCCGACACGAAAATTGTTGACGCATCGGGTGGTACCACGTTTTCCGCCAATCTTACCGGTCTTTCGCCTGCCACCCAGTATTACGTACGGGCTTACGCCATCAACGGCTCCGGAACGATTTATGGCAACACGGTAACGTTTGCTACCCCTGCCCCCGACCCAAACAGTGTTACGCTTATCGATAATGGCAGCACGGTTGTTATGAACAATGGAATCGTTAAGGCTACCATAGCAAAATCATCTGCACGTGTTACAAGCCTTATCTACAACGGGCTTGAACTTTACAATGACGGTAACGGGGGTGGAAATATCTATTGGAGCTGGAACATGCCTATCTATCAGGAGCCAGCCAACTGCACCTATACATTGACCGTTGATCCCCGTACAAATAATTTTAATTATGCAGAGATCAAACTACACATGAGCTGGAATGGCTCTGCATCGACCGCCGCGATGGATGTTGATGTATTCTATTCGCTTCCGAAGGATGCTTCCGGTATATATGCTACGGCCACGCTTTCGCACCCTGCCTCTTATCCCTATCTCTCTGGTGGTGAATGGAGGATGTCAAGCCGCGTCAGTTCGAGGTTTGATTGGCTGAGCGTCGATTCGCTCCGCAACCAGCTTATGCCCAATCAATTTGACGAAGATAATGCCGTGGAAGTGCCCGGTGCGCCGAAGGAAGTTTACCGGTTAACAACCGGTATTTATAAAGGTCAATATGAATGCAAATACGATTACAGTGCCGATTTTGGCGATGTAAATACGTGGGGCTGGAGCAGTACCACTGATAAAGTTGGCATATGGGTAACAGCGCCCAGTACAGAATATTATCCCGGCGGGCCTATGAAGCGTGAGCTGATGAGCCATTGGACAAATGTTATGCTGAACATGCTTGGCGGGACGCATTACGGTACCGGCGGTGAGACGGCGGTGGCCGCAGGCGAAAACTGGCAAAAAACCTATGGCCCGTTCTTAATCTATTGCAATAAAGCGGATGCCGGTACAGCCAATGCCCCCATCGCTTTGTGGGAAGATGCAAAAAGGCAAGCCCTTGCCGAACAGGCCAAATGGCCTTATAGCTGGTTCAACAATCCCGCTTATGTGCAGGAAAGCGGCCGTGGTACGGTAACCGGTAAGCTGGTGATCAATGATGCCGGTAACCCAACTGCTTCAGCGGCCAATACCTGGGTTGGGCTGGCGATACCACCAACAGGTGCCAGCAGCACTACCGATTTCCAGGATTGGAGCAAGAATTACCAGTTCTGGGTAAAGACCGATGCGGCTGGAAACTTCACCATCCCGCTTGTATTGCCGGGCACATATAGCTTGTTTGCTTTTGGCCCAGGTGCAATCGGGCAACTTTCCTTATCAAATTATGCAACAGTGACCGCCGGCAATACCACTACTTTAGGAAATGTAATCTGGGTGCCCACACGGGTAGCACCCACTGTTTGGGAAATTGGTACACCCGATAGAAATGCAATGGAATTTAAGCACGGCACGGATTGGTGGACCAGCAACACTTATCCAAATCCGAATTGGGGAAAATTTATGGACTATACTTCTGAATTTCCAAACGGTGTTACCTACACTATCGGGCAGAGCAACCCCGCCACTGACTGGAACTTTGTACAGCCCTACAATGTGGCAGCAGCTATGAACCAAACCGTAGCTCCCGAATGGAAGGTAAAATTCAGCCTGTCTGATCCACCCACTGCTGGCTCTAATGCTTCGGTTTATGTGGCCGCTGCATCTGCATTTGCCTCGCCGATCTATGTAAAAGTGAATGGGACAAATATAACAACGCCAACAACGGGCATCGACTTTCCCAATTTATCCAATGCCACCATCCGCAAAGGTATTCACGGCGCCTTCGCCGATTTGCGGTTCACATTTCCTGCCAGCTTATTGAAGGTTGGAGAAAACGAAATTAGCTTTACCGTAAGAAGATCGGGTGGTGATGTTCAATATGATTACATACGGTTAGAAGCCGATATCCCCGGGTGCATCCTGCCGGCAGTTACAGCTTCTCCCGAAAATATCATCAAGAGCACACGTGTGGATGGCTGCGACGCAGTTGTCAATTATACCGCTGAGGCTTCGGGTTATCCAACGCCTTCTTTGACGTACGCCTTCACAGGTGCAACCACCGGTTCGGGGAATGGTACAGGTTCCGGCAGCGTGTTTAATAAGGGAACAACTACCATTACCATAGCGGCTGCAAATTCCTGCGGCACTACCAGGTACAGTTTTGATGTAACGGTGAACGACTCCATTAATCCCGCTATAACGTCGCCGGCGGGCATACAGGCAAGTACGAATGACGGTTGCACCGCCACAGGCATTGCCTTAGGTGTGCCAACTGTGGCAGACAATTGTAGCAGCGGAGATGAGTTAACGATCACGAATGATGCGCCGGCGGCCTTCCCTCAGGGTACAACGGTGGTTACGTGGACGGTAACCGATGCGGCAGGCAATAGCCAAACAGCTGCCCAAACAGTAACAGTAACAGATAGTCAAAACCCAACCATTACAGCGCCGTCTAATGTTAGTGTGAATGCTGATAACGGAAGCTGTTCTGCAACTGGTGTTGCCTTAGGTACCCCTGTGACATCTGATAATTGCGGTGTTGCTACTGTAAGAAACGATGCCCCCTCTTCCTTCCCCGTAGGCACAACAACAGTAACATGGACAGTGATAGACGTTCATAGTAATACATCAACCGCTACCCAAACCGTAACTGTAACAGATAAACAAAATCCCATCATCACACCGCCGTCTAATGTATGCGTGAGTGCTGATTACGGAAGCTGTTCAGCAACTGGTGTAGCCTTAGGTACCCCTGTGACATCTGATAATTGCGGTGTTGCTTTAGTTACCAATAATGCCCCTGCATCTTACAGTGTTGGCACAACAATAGTAAAATGGATGGTGACAGATGTTCACGGTAATACATCATCAGCTACTCAAACAGTAATCGTTTCAGATAATCAAAAACCTGTTCTGAATCTTCCATCAACAATCTTTTAAGCTTTTCATATTACAAAACTTCATTATTTCTGTACAATCACTTT
>Ga0068627_1000339_pt1 | contig 10603 bp, 10 predicted proteins | sample InSIn1gowninarea_FD_77430 | JGI IMG/M metagenome (GOLD analysis project Ga0068627, IMG submission 77430) | Clean room microbial communities from NASA Spacecraft Assembly Facility at Jet Propulsion Laboratory, Pasadena, California, USA -... ... | reverse complement strand
GACTTACAAATTGTAGTTGCCTTTCGTATGCTACCTGAAGTGGTGTGGAAAATGCCCCCATTCGGCACCATTAACCTTCATGGTTCACTCTTACCTCAATACCACGACCGCTTAATTTTTATTTTGTGTAATTGCTACAATATTTAATCCTTCTAAAAATACAATTATGAACAAAGCATTTATCGGCTTTTTAGCCATATTATTTTTATCAGTTAGTGATGGTTTCAGCCAGGAGCCGACGAGACAAAAGACGATCAATGTATCGGGACTTGCCGAAATGGAGGTAGTTCCAGACGAAATTTATGTGCAGGTAGATTTGAGGGAGTATGATAAGAAAGGGGGCTCTAAAGTGGATATCGGAGCTATAAAAAGCGATTTTCTTAAAGCGGCATTAAGCATTGGAATAAAGGAGTCCGATATAACGGTGCAGGGATACGAGGGTTGGGATGGCAACTTGTGGTGGTACAACAAAAACAAACGGAAAAACCCTGATTTAAAGGCAGGTATCACTTATCAGGTAAAAGTAGTTAGTACTGATAAGATGGATGAACTGGTGCAAAAACTTGATGATGAAGCAACCCGCACTTTTTTTATATCGAGAGTTAGCCATAGTAAACTACCGCAATTTAAAAAAGACCTTAAGATACAGGCTGTAAAAGCGGCAAGGGAAAAAGCGAACTACCTGGCCGATGCAATCAATGAAAAGGCGGGTGAAGCGATTACCATAAATGAACCCAACGAACTCAATCCGTTTCCTCAACCACTTTATGCAAATGCAATGATGAAATCAGAAGCAAGAATGGCAGCAGGGGGGGAGCAACTGCCTAATATTGATTTCAAAAAGATGAAACTGCAGTTTGAGGTCAGCGTGACCTTTGCGCTAAAATAATATTTTTAAAGCTGGCCGCGGCCATTTTTTTGGTGCTGATTTGCGGTCACCCGCAGTACCCCCGTCAATGCAATCCTTGCCCCTAACGAATTTCGCCTGCCTATTTTATTTACTTAGTCCAATACTATTTTCCGTTAGCTCAAACAGCGAGTGATACAGCTTTAATTTTTCCGCAAGCTTTTGTGATAAATGCTAATCCTATCTTTGCCGCCTAAAATACTTGGATGGATTTAAATACGGTGATTTTTGATATGGATGGTTTGCTGATAGACAGTGAGCCATTGTGGACGGAGGCAGCTACAGAGGTTTTTGAATATTATGGTAAAAAATTAAGCCCAGCAGATTTTGAATCGACTACGGGACTACGAACTAGTGAATTTGTGTCGTGGTGGTTACGCGATTATAAGTTTGACCAAACCGAACTTGAAAGGGCTGCAGAAAGAATAGTGGAACTGGTAATAAAAAAGATAAAGTTGCAAGGCAAGGCAATGCCGGGGTTACAGTATATCTTCGACTTCTTCCATAGCCGGGGTTATAAAATCGGACTCGCAACATCCTCACCTATGCGTGTCGCCGATACGGTAACAGGCATGTTGGGTATAGATAAATTCCTGCAGGTTAAGACCTCGGCCGAGAAAATGGAATATGGTAAACCGCACCCGCAGGTGTATCTCGAATGCGCAAAAAATCTGCGGTCGTCCCCACTTGAATGCATATGTTTTGAGGACTCTGTAAATGGTATGATAGCGGCCAAAGCAGCAAGAATGAAGTGTGTTGTTGTGCCTACCTATAGCCAGCAGAAAGATGAAAAATGGAGTATTGCTGACCTCAAAGTCTCTTCTCTTAAAAACTTCAGCGAACTGCATATTAACCTGCTTTAAACTTTGCTGCGCTGCAGTCATTGCCGACAAGATTTTTTATAGCTTGAAGATGTCGGGAGATGATGTGCGGGTCATAGGGCAGGGAAGCGGGTAGGTAACAAATGAATAAGGCCCTCTACGAGGGCCTTAACTGCCAGTTGACATAGGGATAATATCGTTCGTTGCTGCCCGTTCAACCCTGCTTAGGTTCATGTCGGTAATGCGGCAGCGCCGCAACCTATGATTTGCTAAATGGTAAAAAACGCGGGCATCACCTGAAGGGTCAAAGGTGTATATATTAAGAGATAACTGGTTACCCCTCGTAATACTAATATAAGATGGATGATGGATTGAAAATGTTGCAGAAAATTTTCAATAGAATATCTGGATGGATTCTTTAAAGGCCACTTAAGAGGGGGTAATGCATTGTTTTAATGTCTTCATTTAAGCTTTTGCTTAAATGACTGCAAGCCTTTTTCCAGCAGCCCTTGAAAGGAGCGCGTGCGGTTTGCCTGCCGATCCTATTTTAGTTTATTTGTTTCTACTGCACCAGCTATGCTTTGATCCAGCCTTATAAAGCTGCCTTAAGAAAATTGAAGTTTTTGGAGTTGAAAAAACCACCGGTTTTTTACCCTTGCAAACAAGTCCGTTTAAGACCAATAAGAGTCAACCTAATAAAGGCAGTCTTGATTTAGTTACAGACCTCGCCTGACGAAGGGCGAAGCGAGCAGGTGCAGGGTTGAAATATAAGTATGCAGCTATAATTTAGTTATTGTAAAAAACGATAGCCACGCAGGAAATCAGCAATTCCTATTCTTTTTTTGCCTTCAAGTTGCACCTCTTTTAAGTGAATATAACCGTCGTTACAGGCATATTTCAAAAATGTTCTACCGTCGGTAAGATGTTGTCCGGTCGCAATGGCCGGGTTTGTCTGCTCTTTACTGCTTTGGTAGATTTTTAAGATCTTTCCTTCAAGTTTTGTAATGGCGCCGGGATTTGGCGAAAGTCCTCGGATGAGGTTATAGATTCCGTCGCAGCTTGCATTCCAGTTGATCACACAATCCTCTGTAAATAATTTAGGTGCATGCTTGAGTTCTCCTGAAAATTGTTCGAGAGCTTGTGCCTGGGCTGTTTCCTGCAAAGAACCATCTTCAATTCCACGCACCGTTGCTACCAATAAATTTGCCCCGATTTCTTTCATAATGTCGTGCAATTGCCCTGCATTGTCATTTTCTCCAATTAGAATCTTTTCCTGCAGCAATATATCTCCCGTATCGATCTCTTGTTTTAGTTTAAACGTTGTTACTCCGGTTTCTTTTTCTCCGTTAATAATAGCCCAGTTGATGGGAGCGGCCCCGCGGTATTGAGGTAAGAGTGAACCATGAAGGTTAATGGTGCCGAATGGGGGCATTTTCCACACCACTTCAGGTAGCATACGAAAGGCAACTACAATTTGTAAGTCGGCCCGCAAGGCCTGCAATTCGGCAAGAAATTCAGGGTTTTTTAGTTTTTCCGGTTGTAAAATCGTTAATCCTCTTTCCTGTGCATATTTTTTTACGGCACTTTCAGTCAGCTTCATTCCCCTGCCGGCTGGTTTATCCGGGGCGGTTATTACAGCAACAATATTAAAACCTGTTTCGACCAGGGCGCGCAGTGATGCTACCGCAAATTCAGGAGTTCCCATGAAGACTATGCGTAAACCGTTCCGTTCGGTAAGTGGCGAGGTGAAGTTTTGTGACATACGGCAAATGTAGAAGATAGTTGTTTAACTAGAACGGGACCTGTTTTTACTTTAGTCGTTGCTATCGAAGTCGGCATACAGAAGGTATTTTTTTCTGTTTTTTTTAAAGGCCGTTAACCTGGGCTCCCAGCTTGCTCTAATTTGCTTTTCCGATTTCCCGTCTATTATCTGTTGCATCAGGTCAGCATTTCCAGCCAGTTTGTTAAAAAAATAATCGGTCGGAATGATGTCAGATTTCTTAGGCTTTAAAAAGAAATTGTGTTTGTCAGGGAAAAGCCTGTATGCTTCTAAAAGAAATTTAATCTGGATCTGATTATTCAGCTGCTGTAGTGTTTTTTCATTGGAAGCTGAAAGGTTCCAACCGTAACAGACAATGCCTTTGTGCTTCGGCTCAGCGGCGCCGGCATTAGCTTCGGGTGTAAAGGCATATAGGTTTTTTGGCAGTGAAGGATGTCCAAACACCTCAAACGGTTTGTCGGTTCCGCGACCTTCGCTAAGCACCGTGCCTTCAAAAAAGCAGGTAGAGGGATACCAGTATATCGACGCCGGTTCAGGGAGGTTGGGAGAGGGCTTTACGGGTAGGATGTATTTGCTTTTATGAGAATAGTTCACACATTTGATCACGCTCAAACTGAAATGATTCCTGCTTCTGGTTGATGTATTCGATGAAGTTCGCAATGCTGACTGTGGTTCGTTTTTTAGGTCCAGCAATCCTTCCCCGATAAGAAATTTAGCATATTCGCCAATCGTCATACCATACACAACGGGAACAGGTTGCATCCCTACAAAGCTTTTAAAGGCAGGGTCAAGTACAGGCCCGTCAACATAAAATCCGTTAGGGTTTGGGCGGTCTAAAATGACAAGGGGTTTGTTAAACTCGATCGCACTCTCCATAAATTCCTGCAGCGAAGAAATGTAAGTATAAAACCTCACCCCCACATCCTGTATGTCAAAAAGAAGCAGATCCACATCTTCCATGTCTTCAGCTGACGGCTTTCTTTTTTTTCCGTATAAGGAAATGACCGGAATTCCTGTTTTTTCATCTGTATAATTGTCAACATGAGCGCCTGCGTTTGCTGTGCCTCTAAATCCATGCTCGGGTCCGAATATTTTGGTTATTCGTATGCCCAACTTTTGTAGAGTGTCAACAAGATGGATTCCATTAATTGTCGCTGTATTATTAGCAAAAACTGCAACCCGCTTACCTTTTAGTAAATGCAGGTATTCATTGATTTGATAGGCGCCCGGCAGTATTTGCTGCCGGGGCGGATGACTTATGCTTGCGCTCTTTGTATCCCGGTTACTCCCCTGAGCGAGAAGGGGAAGAGAGACAATTAATACAGATACAAACAAGAACACTCTTTTCATGATTTCATACGGGTGGGTAAAGTGTCAAATTTAATCGCACATTTCTTCATCAATCAGATTATTTTCACCATATAAACTTTTTCCCGATTTTTTTACCATCCTTTGCCGCAAAATCGAAAGGCTGAGTGGCAAGATTGTTGTGAAAAATTTGAGGAGTAGCAGGTGCTGCGTTGGGGCGAACGGCGAAACTGTTCTAAATTTCTCAAGTATAAACGAGTTTACAATTAAACTGAAACATATGCAACAAGTAAAAAGTGGTGATACTGTTAGGGTTCACTATCATGGAAAATTAACTGATGGCACTACTTTCGATAGCAGCGAGGGCCGGGAGCCGCTTGAGTTCGAAGTTGGAAGCGGCAACGTAATAGCAGGCTTCGACAACGGGGTCACAGGGATGCAGGTCGGAGAAAAGAAAACAATCAATATTCCGGTTGGCGAAGCATACGGCGAAAAACAGGACGATCTTTTAATGGAGTTCCCTATTGATCGTTTTCCGGCCGACATGAAGCCGGAGGTTGGTATGCAATTAAACATGAGTAATGGGAGCGGTCAAAACTTTCCGGTAATTATCCAGGAAGTGCGCGAAAACTCCGTCATTTTAGATGCCAATCATCCCCTGGCGGGAGAGGACTTGACGTTCGATCTCGAGTTGGTTGAAATCAAGGGTGGAAAGAGCCCACTTATTATCACACCGTAAATAGCATTGCACTTGTAGTTACAGGTTGGCGACCACGTTGCCAACCTTTTCTATTTATATTAGCTGTGATAGCTATGCTGTGTGTAGACGGCCTGGTTGAAGATGCTGAGGTAACGGCAGTAGTACATTGAATTGCAACAAGGGTTTACTTGCCACTGGCTGCAGTAAGGTTTGAAAAGCATTTGTAAATGCAAAGCAATACAGTGACCCCTCAGTAGCCCGTGCACCCCCTCTTGCTTCGTCTCATCACAATGGGCAGTCGAACGATGCATAAGGTGGAAAAAACGAAGCGGGTTCTACAGTAAATCGCTTATATTTTTGTGTTTTGTTTGAATTTTCACTCAAAATTTCCTGAACAAGACCTTCATTTTTCAGTGCCAAAACGGACCGCGGTACTAAAAACAGTATTTCCAGGCAGAACTGAATAAAACAGAATTGACCTTATGAAAGCGGATAAAGTTATATTACCGGGTATCACCGGAACTTCACTCATGACCGCATTTAGTTATGCTGTCTCAGCCTACAAAGAAAGAAATTTTAAAGAACCGGAACTCCTGGCGGCGCTATTGAAAGAGGGGTTGCAAAATGACAGGGCGGCATTAGCTGCCGGCTGGATGACACATTACACGATGGGTATTTGTTGGGCACTGTTGTTTGAGCTATTATTTAAAAAGGCCGCCGTAAAGGCAAACTTTACAAATGCACTTGTGTTGGGAACAATGAGTGGGTTGACCGGGATCTGGATCTGGCGCTTCGCTTTTAAAATTCATCGAACGCCACCCCGTATAGATTTTAATCAGTTTTACTGGCATTTATTATTAGCACATGTCGTTTATAGCCTCGGCGTAACAGCTGCCAGTAAAGATAAATGATGCTTGAGCAGAGGTTATTTTTCGCTATCCGCCTCTAAAGGTTCAGAAACCCACTGTCTCGCTTCTTCATACTGCTTCAGTTCATAGCCGTTTATTATTCCATGCACAAGCGGGCTAAGCATATCATAGGCTTTTCGTACCCATCGTTCATCAGTAACAATTGCCATCCGGTTCCATTTGGTGAAATGTTCGAAACTTACCTTGAGATAGTCTAAGAATGCTCCGGTTTCGTAATTCTCGAAATCGGTCTCAAGTAATACAAGAAAATTTATCTTGCCAACCTCTTCCGCCACTTCATCGACCCTCGCCATTACCACCTTTTCGTATTCTTCCTTATTGACTTTGCCTGTCGCCCGGTACGCAGCCACATGTGCAGGAAAATCGGCTAATAATTCAACCATGTTTATACGAGTTTATTCAAACAGTATAATTTTTATACCAATTGAACCCAGTTATTATTCAATCGGTCACCATCCTCCTTTAAGTAAAACAATTAATAAACAAAATTGGTGATAAGTACTGTACTGGTGAAGCAGCACCGAAAAAACACCGTCTCGGATTTGTGTGGAAACCTTGTTCAGCCAGTTAAATCGGATTAGTAAACATTTTCTGAGCAAGGGTGGCGTCGTGTTTATAAATGTCATCCCGGAAATTTAAGATCCCGTTTTCGTCGACCCATGCTGTATAATAAGTGATGACTACCGGAATAGGGTTTTTAACTTTTACAAACTGTTCCTCCCCACTGTTCATCGCTTCGTTTATTTTTTCGGGTGTCCACTCAGGTTGGTCGCGCAATACATAATTTGCCATTTTCTCAGGGTCACTCAAGCGGATACAGCCATGGCTGAAAGCCCTTTTGTCGCTGTTGAACAGGCTTTTAGCAGGTGTGTCGTGAAAATAAATATCGAAACTGTTAGGAAACAAAAACTTTACTTTTCCCAGCGAATTTTTCGGCCCCGGCAATTGCCTGATCGTTGGTATGCCATCTACCGGGCTTCCCACTTCCTCCATGTTGTTTCTTGCCAGGTAATCAGGATCTGATTCCATAGCCGGCAGTATTTCGCTCTTTACAATATTCTGCGTTACGTTCCAATAGGGGCTGAAGACCACCTGGTTAAGGTTGCCGGTAAACATCGTCGTATTATGTCCTTCTTTTCCCACGACAACGTTCATATCAAAAACTTTGTTTTTCCCTTCATACACGTGAAGCACGAACTCGGGAATGTTGACCATTATTAAGTTTCCTTCACTTGGTGTCAGCATCCAGCGCATTCTGCCCATATTAATTAATAACTGTTCTACCCTTTTCAGCGCGGGAATATTCATTTCCCCGATTATAGCGGTATTGACAATTCCGGTAGGAGTAAGGCCGCGACTCACCTGAAAAGCCTTCACAGCTTTTTCAAGTTGATCGTCAAATATTTGGGTGGTATCGCCGGCAGGCATCTCACCGGTAATTTCCAACCTCTTTTTGATTGACAGTACTTCTGGTGCAGTTATTCCTTTTTTAATAATCTTTCTCGTCGTTCTGACAGTTGGCCAACCACCGCGCTTTTGAATATCAAAATATTTTTGGAGTTGATCCTTTAAAAGTTTGTAGGCCGGGTTTACGTCTGCGTAATATTTATTGTCTTTGTGTTTCTTGGTCAGCAACGAATCTGCGAGGTACATTGCATCCTGTTTTTTAAATGGAACAAAGCGCTCCATTTCCTTTCGTTTAATCTCACCCTGCTTGTAATTGTTAGTTATATACCTTACAAAATGGTCAGAAAGCGTGAGTTCTGTTTTGACCATTGTGGTATCGTTGCCACTAATTTTCACGGACTCCGCACTTGTAAGATAGTTCATCTTTTTCTTCAAACCTTTATCATCGAGGCTGTTGTCATGGCTGTAAGTTGTATAATATTCATGCAGGTTCCAGAAACTTCGACCTTGCTCGGTCGGACCATCGCTTGAAAACCAGGCAAATTGGTAATTCCGTGTATTGTAGAAGCTTTTGATGCGGCGTGATATTGTATCGTTCAGCTTGTTGTCGGCGATGTACTTTTCGACTGCCATACTGTCGAGAAAAATGTCGGTGTAGGAGTTCGATTTGTTTATGCTGTAATCTCTTTTGCTGATTTTCTTGTCAGTAGCTTTTTCAGTTTTTTCTTCCGGGCCTCCATCATTTTCCTCTTTGGTATCGTTGTGACAGGCGGCAAACAGGTTTAGTAATAATGCGTAAATAATGAGCTTCTTCATATGAATGTTCCCTTAGCAAAAGCCATGCCCCTCAACCTGATATAAGAGGCGGGAGGTTTCTATAAAATGCTGCTGACTACGTTCGATGCAACCCACACAAGGGTCAGTTCATTCATGATTTTATAACGAACAATCAGATTTTGCTGAAGCACTTCATTCATAAAAGCTGCCTGTAGTTCACCTTCGATCGCCAACGAGAATGGAAAAGTGCGCATCATATCGCTAAAGTCGACTTCACCGGCTCCATACCACTTATAAATTGCTTCCTTTGTACTCCACAATATGCTCAGCAAGATAAGTTGATCCGCGGCCGGCCTTGAATTAACAAATCTTAATTCTTCGCGGTGTAAAAATTTTTCTTTGATCTTGAAAAGCCGGGGTGTTATCAGCTCGACATCTATTCCTACACGCTGTGACCTGCTCACGATCGCTGCGGCATACTTATTACAATGCGAAATTGAAAAGTGGTATTGTTCGTTAGGCAAGAAGGGTTTTCGGGTATCAGCTATCTCAATTTCGTGGTTGGGAAAGTCTGGAAATAAAAGAGGAAGCAGATAGCGACCGGCGAGGTGTTGTAATTTTTTGAGCGGATGTGTGATTTCTCTTTGCAACGGCACTCTTACATTGAAGTACAATTCCGGCTCATCTATTTCCCATACGGCGAGTTTTGTGCCTTCGTTGATATTTTTTTGATAAAAGATGGGCATTTCGATTGCCGGTTTATGATAGATTGCGGAATTACAATTTTATTTGCAAAATAATGGCCCAAAATGGTTTGACCTATTTTTATTGAAAGGCTAACTGTTGCAGGTAGATAAAGGGTTGAACGGAGCGTCGCAACGATGATGCTATAGAGTATGAAGCCGGTATCATAAAGCCTCTGCTCCCTGCGTGCCCAAGTAGTTGAACTATGGTCTGAATATTAAAAAGTAACACCGATGATATTGTCTGATGAACGGATCCTGGAAGAAATGGATAGAGGCACAATTAAAATAATGCCTTTTGAGCGGGAAAGTCTTGGTAGTAACAGTTATGATGTGCATTTGGGTAAATGGCTTGCCACCTATGTAGACAGGGTGCTGGATGCAAAACAACACAATTTGATCGAATACTTTGAGATTCCCGAGGGCGGTTTTGTTTTAGAACCCCACCATTTCTACCTGGGGGTAACAGATGAATATACCGAGACCCACTCTCATGTACCCTTCCTTGAGGGGAAATCTTCAACAGGACGGCTCGGAATTGACATACACGCTACTGCTGGTAAAGGCGATGTTGGCTTTTGCGGAAACTGGACACTTGAGATCTCCTGTAAGCAACCGGTGAGAATCTACAGGGGAATGCCTATAGGTCAGCTGATCTATTTTCCGGTAGAGGGTGAAGTACAAGTGAAGTATAATAATAAGTCCAACGCGAAATATAGCGGGCAACCAAACAAGCCGATTGAAAGTATGATGTGGAAAAACAAATTTTAAAGGGTCAGGGGAGGATCAACTGTTGTCAACCTCTACACTTTGCCGTATTTATTATAATATGCAATCAACCACCCGATCACCTCATTGTAACTTTTCACACCTTTGCTTTGCTGGTTAGCTTTTAAATAATGGTCATAAAAGATTTTTATGACAGGCTCAATTACATTATCACTCTTTCGCCAGTACTCCCTCAGTTCTTCCTCATCTTTTTTAACAAGGGTGTCAAGTTGTGTATAATTGTTGCGCGCCGCGCTTGAGTCCCGTAAATACAGCTCGTGGTTTGCATAATTAAAAAGGTCAAAATAGGCCGAGTAATGAAAACGTACGTCAGGAGAATGAATGGCTGCTAAATAACCTACAAAATTTGCTTGGTTTTCAAGCGATGGTCCGACCGAGCAAGGTCGAAGTTTCTGGAACCTGCATGAATATTATACAACTTACAGCCATGACAACAGCCTCG
>Ga0068627_1000331_pt1 | contig 10679 bp, 7 predicted proteins | sample InSIn1gowninarea_FD_77430 | JGI IMG/M metagenome (GOLD analysis project Ga0068627, IMG submission 77430) | Clean room microbial communities from NASA Spacecraft Assembly Facility at Jet Propulsion Laboratory, Pasadena, California, USA -... ... | reverse complement strand
GGTGCAAGTACAATTAGTTGATAGGGATGACATAAATAGGTGGAAGGTGACATGGTGAGATCACATTAGTAATCCCAGACCCACAAATGACATCAACATGATTATGACATGGTAGTCTAGAACCATGACACGTGGAAGGAATTTTAAATGTTTTTGGGTGTCCAAGTACATTAATTTCAGGTGACACATGACACTCCTTGATGAGGCCACATGGATAGTGTGATGTCAACATGATATTAGTGCAACGTGACCCCAACAATTTTAGAAGGAGGAAAATGAGAAAAGGCCTAGGGAAAAGGTTATGGGACATGTCGGTATGACAGGGTGATAAGATGATGTCATCAGAAGATGACATGGCAAACTTGACATGGGACACGTGACATGCAATTTTGGACTTTCAAAGTGCTTAAGTGGCTTATTTTTGGGTTCCACATGGATAGGATGATGTCACCCTATCGTTGACATCACCTTGATGATATCAGGAGGAGGATAATGAAGAACTTCCAAGGTATTTACATCCTAGGGAATAGAGAAATTTCCTATAAATTGATGGAAAAGGATATTTTACAGGGAGATTTAGATGATGACACCGACATGAAATCACCTCAGCGCTAATGTCACCCTGATGATTTCGAACAGGGGACAACAAGGAATTCCTAGGGTATTTATGTTGGTAGGAATAGACATATTTCCTTACAAAAAATAGTGAGGGAATTCTATCTCAGAAGACTTACTACAATTACCATTGGCACTCAGTCGTACGCCTTGGTCACATGGAGAAAATGTACCAAAGAGTTACAGGCATGGGAGCCTATTGGGGGCATGAAATTAAGCACCTCTACTATTCGTTCAAAGATCACAACACTTGGTCACTCACACAAAGGAGTTAAGCTTGTTCTAGCAAGTGCTTGGTTCTAACCTCTCAGGCATATGAAACCAAGTCTGTAAGGGCGTGGGAACTTAGTTCGTGGAATAAAGTTTTAGCTCCTTTGTTGTTTGGCTTGTGGTCTCAACACTTAGTCATTTGCACTAAAGGGTTGAAGATTGAAAATGATGAGGCTAAGGTGCTCCAAAGTTTGAATCAATGTCGTTGGTGGTGAATAGAATAATGTAATGAAATTATGAGGACCACGATTTGCAGAGAATGTTATTGAAGCTCTATCCATAACATGGTAAGCCAAATTAGAGCACACAATTTGTACATTAGTCGACTTTCAGATAAGGGGTAGCATACTAAATACTTTAAGAATTATAATGGCGTGCTACAATTATTCTCCTCAAGCCTTGTGAGCCTTACGTAACAAAAATGGTGACCATACTTGTGCCTATTGATTAAGTAAATTTTGCCCATACTTAAGTTATTAACATAGCTTAACAAGCCATACATAAGTTATGTAATTGAACACTAGTATTGTCCCAAGTAGAGTGCCCCATGTTGAAGGACCACAAGCTTTGTGTGAATGATATAAGTTCTAGCATCAATCCTCATGTTACAGAGGAACAAAACACAGGATCATATAGTGATATAGGTGGGGGAAAAAACAAAATCGAGTGTGAGGATAGTTTTATGTGAGAGAGAGTTACAAAGAAAGGTATAGAGAGCCTATGGAGTAGAGAAGGTTGAGTTAAACTTTTATGTAGACTGTATGAGAGTCAAGAGTTATGGGTTCTATTGAAGAGGGATGGGAACATAGGGTCGAGTGCTAAGGATTTTGCTGAAGAGAAGAGGGTTATTGAGTGTGTATGTGGAAGAGGATAGAGAGACAAGAAGTGTTTAATGCATAGTTAAAATTAGGTTGAGTGGGAACCAAATCAGAGAGTAGTGAGTTCCTTATGGACTGTAGGTTGGCACCTACATAATAAGGAGATGGGGATTTCATTTGAGTGGGTGTATGAAGAAAAACTTGGAGGCTAGAGCCTACAACAAGTGAGTGCTTGCAAAAATCAAGAAGTTGGTGCTTCTAGTAAGTTAATCAGGTGTCTATAAAGGAGGGAGTTGGAGATTCCTGCTAGTGGGATCTATTAAAGCATATAAGGGAGTTGGTGGTTCATGTGAGTGGTTTCTCATAGAAATTGATGTAAATAGAGTAGAAGAACATATTTTACATCATAATAGAAACAAATATTTTGTGGTTTTTCTCTAGGAAGGTTTTCCACATTAAATCTATGTGTCTTGTGAATGTTGCTCATGGTGTTCTTGTGTTAGGTCCCTATACTACTAGTGTAAACCCTTATTGTTATGGATGCAACCCCCTTAGTTTATTGTTGTGTCCTTACATTATTATTGTTATGTTGACTCTGATTATATTATGAGCCCTTATGCTCCTATATATAGAAGGGAGGTCTTGTCATTTGTATCATCAAATAATTGTTCATTTGTGTAATGTAAAGGAGGTTTCCCCCTCAAAGAGGCCGAATTCTAAGGCGTTTATATTTCTTTCCTATCTTTTTGTGAGTTGGTTTCATAAAATTTGGTATCAGAGCTTTGGATTCTAGGGTTTCACTGCTCCAAACAGGTCATCGTGGAATTTTTGCTATGAAGTTTTAGAAGCTAAAAAAAAAACCCATTTGAGAAGTAATCGGTCTGAACCTCAGGTCCGAATTTCAGACCTTGTCTCGCTATATTTTTGGAGATATGATTTGAGGTAGTTAGGGTTTTTGCAAGCTCCAGAATTTCATCTCAAACAGGTTATCATGGAATTTTCTCTACAACTGTTTCTCTACAAAGGTTTAGACTCTGAAATTACAAACCATTTGAGCCACAATCGCAGTGAAACTTGGGTCCAAATTTCAGATATTGTGTTGCTATATTTTCGGAGATATAATCTAAGGAAAATAGGGTTTTTGCATACTCTTGAATTACATTCTAAACATGCTACTTTGGGAAAAGCATCATAACTTTCTTTCTGAGCATCATGTTAAAATTTTGTAAGTTACAGAAAGAGGATGGACTGTGGTTTTCTGCGTATGTTTCTCAGATCTGAAGATCGAAACAGTGGCACGTGGCAGATCATTCACATTTTCTCTTCTGAAACATTATATAATTAGGTCATCTTAGGAGATTCAACATAACTCTTCCTTGCAGAATCCAATCTTGATCAGACTTATGAGGTTAGAAAGAGGACTCAAAGGGTTACTGCAGGATGCAATTTCAGAACTTGGAGATATGAAATTACAAAGTTACAGTAATTTCAAGATCGAGCTTCTAAAATTTAGAAAAGGTGATATGAGGAAGTTTGATGGCAAGGATCCGGTAAATTGGATACTACAGATGGAGAAATATTTTGATCTACATGAGGTGCAACTGTTACAAAAGGTACGTATTGCATCTTCATATTTAGAACCGAATCAATTTTTACGGTATAAAGGGCTTTTTTATTGTAAACCACTTGTTACGTGGTCAATTTTCATGGAGGAAATGATAGCACATTATGAGGATACAAAGAGAAACACCTTCTTTAGCCAATTGATAAATCTCAAACAAAAGTGTTCAATGGTAGAGCACATTGAGGACTTACAAAAATTGAATATAAGGGGAAATGATATTCCAGAGAAGCAGAGGATTGATGTCTCCATAGGGACTTTAAAGGATAACATTCAACATGAGGTTCGTCTTTGGGAACCTGATTCATTGGAGAAGGCATTCAGGTTGGCAAGAAAAGTGGAAAGCAAGATTATGGCAACAAGGAAGTCTACCCCTCATAATTATAAATATGGAAGTTTTGTTTCTCCTAGCCTTCCAAAACCTACAAGGTTGACACCACAACAATTGGAAGAGAAAAGTGCAAAAGGGATTTGTTACAATTGTGATAACAAATACATTAAAGGTCATAATTGTGCTGAGAATAAATTATTTTACATTGATTGTGAAGAGGAAGAAGAAAAGGATCAAGAAACATCAAAAGAAGAGGATATACACCAGGAACCAACCCCGGAGAAAGAAGAAATGAATCTGACCATATATTGTAAAGCATTGGCAAGAATTACCACTCCTCAAACTCTCAAGATAGAAGGACATATCAAGAAGAAAAATGTTCAAGAAGTGAAAGATCACATCAAGCATCAAGAAATGAATCCAACCATATCTTGTAATGCATTGGCAGAAATTACCATTCCTCAAACTCTCAAGATAGAAGGACATATCAAGCATAAAAAGGTTCAAGCTGTGAAAGATCACATCGAGCATCAACAACAAGTTCTCCAAATTTTAAAGGATAACGCCACTTTGGTGCAGAATTGAATGAAACAACAAGCATATCAACATCATAGTGAAAGAATTTTTGATGTATGTGATTCGGTGTTTTTACGGCTAAATCCATGTAAACAAATGTCCCTCAAGCAAGATATTTATGAGAAGGAAATGTTGGCAACACTACATGCACTTAAGAAATGGCGACCTTACCTGATGGGAAGACACTTCAAGGTAAAAATGGATCATGATAGTCTTAAATACTTTTTAGAAAAAAATTATTTTAAGAATAACATAAACAAATTGTCACAAATATGTTGGGTTATGACTTTGAAATGATCTACAAAAAAGAGAAGCAAAATTTTGTCGCAGATGCACTCTCAAGAAAGGATGAGGATGTGGAAGCATCGTTTTGTGCTATTTCTATTATTTAACCAGATTGGATAAACACAACAAGGGATGAATGGAAGAAGGACGCAGAAGTGTGGCCACTCTTTCAAAAGTTGCAAGTAATATTGCTAGAACTTGACAAGGAAGGAAAAATCATATTGGAACCTGAAGCAGTCACAGAAACAACAAATTGACAGTTGCAAAAATGATCAATTTCAGAGTATTTCATCAAGTGGAAGAACTTACCCACTGAAGATTCCACATGGAAAGATGATAATTTTATACAAAAGCATCCAAAACTACTCAAGCATTGAGGACACCACTTTTTGAAGGAGAGGGGCATGTTAGGTCCCTATACTACTAGTGTAACCCCTTATTGTTATGGATGCAACCCCCTTATTATAGTGTTGTGCCCATGTAGTACCCACATTGTTATTATTGTGCCTCATAGAAGCTCACTATTGTTATTTTTGTACCCTTAAATTATTATTGTTATGTCAGCTCTGATTATATTATGACTCCTTACACTCCTATTTAAAAAGGAGGTGTTGTCATTTGTATCATCCAATATTTGTTCATTTGTGTAATGTAAAGGAGGTTGCCCCCTCGAAGACACTGAATTCTAAGGTGTTTATCTTTCTTTTCTATCTTTTTGTGAGTTGGTTTCATGACATGTTGTGTGTTCATGTGTTGATTCATAGTGCTGATATATTATATGTTGTTGATGGCTCACATGAATCCCAAGATTAAATGAAAATATATATTGGCATAACAATTAAAATTAACCTTAATACTGATTCACCCCCCTCTCAATATTAATTATTGTTTCCAACATCTGGTATTAGAGTAGGTTCCTTCAAGAACAACTTAACCACTTGAAGGAAGATCAAAAGGAAACATGGTTAATCAAGATTAGATTACATCAGAAGGAGTGCCATTTTTAAATGGGTTAGAGTATGCTCTTTGGAAAGTAAAAATGGAATCCTATTTGATGGCTCTAGATTTTGATATATAGTGCTCTATAGTCAATGGAGTGAAGAATTAGTATGGTAGTGAAGCAATAATTATTATCTTAATGGAATTATTAGATTCTGAATCCAACAAAGTGAGCCATTGCAAGAATGCCAAAGACATGCTAGAACAACTGCATTATATATATGAATGAGATAGTCATGAGGCCCATGAGAAGGTTGAAGAACCTTGTTGCTCAAGTAGCGAGTCAAATCCAAAATAAGTTGTTCTTGGAGATGAGAAGAAGAAGAGGAAGAGGAAGAGGAAGAGGAAAACATCTGAAAGGAAGGATTCTTAGAAGATCAAAGACCTTCCTCCCAATATGCAGGTCGTTGATCATCACTCCAAAGAGGATGAAGGGGAGTTATAAGAGAAGTCATGTTGCTTAGAAGGTAAGATATTACTTTGTTGCAATTGTAAAGAAATAGGTTATTTTTCTTCTAGATGTGCACTTGCATTGTTTGAAGAAAAGGATAGATATTAATTTGAATTTAGTGAAGAAATACCTACAATTGTAGCAATACTAGATGAAGATACCTCTAGGAAGAAGGAAGAACACTTCATGAAGAAAATGAGAAAATATTCCATAAGTGTTCATCTGTAGAAGACAATGAATGCATCCCTTACATTCATGAAGAAAGGGTTGAAAGTGAAATAAATCTTGGTTATGGGTTGGAAAATACCTCTGATAGAGAAAAAGAAGAACTAAACAAGAATATATATTTTAGGAAGAAGATAATCTCTACTCTAGAAGAGGTAAAGGAGCTTGCAGAGGCAAACTAAAAACAAAAGGAGCAGCTACAAGAATATGAGCTTCAGAATGATTAGTTGAGCAAAAGAATTTTTAATTTGAATACTCAACAAGGGCAGGTCAGTAGATTGAATGAGATATTGATCAATCAACTCAAAGAGAAAGAAGCTTACTATGAGAGACTAGAAGCTAAAGTAGTATCATTGAGACATGGCTTAGAAAATTCCATTGAAGAGTTTTCTCAATATTAGAAGCTCGAGAAGAGTACAAAGGTCTTGGATGACATCCTAATGAGTAAGAGGTCTCCTCTCATCAATACTGAGCTTGGATATAGAGAAGAATCAAGCTCTAAGAAAGAAGAGAAAATAATTAGCTAGACACGATGAGGTGGTTAAGAAGTCCAACAACAATAAAAGTAATGTAATTGTTGGAGAGTAGCCAGAAAGAAATGAAGTTGAAAATCATCAGTTGCAAAAGAAAAGAAAGGATATTAATAGCCAAAAGAGGTAGCAACAATGTATAAATTCTCAAGGTAGCAATTCAAACAACTATGGAAGAACCATGAAGAACCATCAGAGGTCTTCCATATTCAAGGAAAATACCTCAAAGATTGTAACAACCCTAGTTAAAAATCCATGTAAATATAAAAATATAAGACCACAGTCATGGGACACATATTCCAAGCTAAATGGTGGGAAAAAAATCCTAGTGGGGTGTCAATTCGGTTTATTATGGCTAACGAAATTGGAAAAGGCTTTGGAAATGAATGAGGCATTTATTGGAATTTTATTTATGAAAATAATAGAAATTAGGAGAAAAGGAAGGTGAAAGGTCACATGTTGCATGTCAGTAGGAAAATGAAGAAAATAAAAGCCTCATTGATAAAAAGGCTTATGAGGATCAGTTTGTAAGATTTTTCTCAAGGGTGGTCAGTGTGAGATTTTTGTCACTTTAGTTTTGGAGCTCTCATTATATTCCCTCTTTGTCATACCCTTGGACACTTAGAGTTTTCTTTGAGCACTCTTGGAGAGTGTGGCATACTTGGATGCTTGGAGCAAGAAGGAAAATGAAGAGCAGGAAAGTGCAAGAGGACATGAGGATCAACAACTATAGTGGGTTTTGCTTCTAGGTACCGAATTGCATGTATGATTTCCTTGCTAGATTTGGCATGCATGACACAGTCATGTAGTTTCTTGGTTATGATCTGTCATTGGCATGGAGGATTTCCTAAATTGACAGTGGTTTTGCCTAGCCCTGCCATTTCCTGGATAGTCATGGTGTTGTGGGTTTTACTTTTGTTTTCTGGTTGGTTCTCATATTAATTTGGCTGTGGGTTGAATTATTAGTTCTTAGAGCCTTAGTTGGACAAATGCTTTGGAAGCCCTGTAATGACTTGGGTTGAGTTATTAGTCCCAGAGACTTGGTTGGAAAAACACTATGGAATCCTTGTAACTTCTTGGGTTGAGTTATTAGTCCTTGAGCCTTGGTTGGACAAATGCTATGGAGCCCTTGGTGGATTGAATTACTAGTCTTGGATCCTTGGTTGGACAAATGCTTTGGAGCTTGGAAGAAATTGTGTCATTGAGTTAATAGTCCTGGAGCCTTGGTTGGAAAAACGCTTTGGATCTCGATAGTAGTCGTGGATTAAGTTACTAGTCTTAGAAGACGGGTTGGAAAAAACACTCTGGATCTCTAAACAACTTGGGTAGAGACCAATCTGGTGATAGTTAGTGAAGTCCAACCGTGAGGTGGAATCACTGGTTGAAGGTGGAGGTGGTTTGGCCTCTAGAAGACCTGGATGGTTTTGATTGATGTGTTTTATGAGATTCCACATTAATGCTTGGAATATGGCACGAGGGTGACTGGATGAAGAGATATTTGGCTTAGCCATGCCTATGGTCGAGTGGTACGTGGAAGTCCCAGACCTGGTTGCATTTTTCATATGTTAATAAGAGGTATTTTCCTCTTGTAATTGATTGGTAAGTGTACTTTTTTATATAATTAACTTAAATAGTTAATATATTAAAAAAACAACGGTTGGGCCATGGCCTTTTCAACCGACATTACAAGGAGTTTCTTAATGTCAATGTGGCATTCTACTTCTTACAAATCCTTTAGGAGTTGGAGCTTTAAAGGTGCATCACATTGACATATTAAGGATACAAAGTGATGCCTTAAGTCACAAAAAGGAGCGACTAGCGAACTCCATGTAATCTCATTGGAGGAAAGCTCTCGATGGTTGAGTTCCTATGATACTTTTCGAGCCTTTTGAATTTGTATGTAAGTCACCCTAAAGCCTTAAAAGCCGATAAAATGTGGATTTCCACAAAGAAGTCCTTTCTTCCTAAGTATAGTCTTGGATTAATGATCGAGGAATCACAGTTATCGGCATTGGGGATCGACACAACCTCAACTTTGCTACACAACACCACTATGGCCGATATGTGAATTACTCTGGCAGACTTCAGTTTTTTTATGTCCCTGTGCAAAACCGTTTCAGGCCTGCACCCAACGACCCTTCAGAAGCCCTGGGCTCCAATAGCGTTGAAGTATTTTGAGCCATTATATTCGAGAATTCCACAAAAAACACCATTCTGCCATCATACAGTCGAGGCTCATTATTCGAGGTTCCACCTTTATCGGTGTCGGGGAACGACACTTCCTCCACCCTCAATGCAATACTCTGTTTCCGCGACCGATTTGTGACTAATCGGACATAAAAAAAAAATTGTTCCTGTGCATAACCATTTCGGGTCCGCACCCATCGGCCCTTTGTAATGCGCTTGGCTCTGCTAGATCCTGATCTTGATCGATCAACTTGTATGGTGATCTTTCTCCGTTGATCTGATTTGGAAGGATTTGACGGATCTCTCCCATTATGGATTTCAAACATTCTAGGCTCGACCACAATATCACTTCAGGTCCATGCCCAATGGCCCATCATAGAAACACTTGTATCTACGAACTCCTAACCTTGATTCACCCACTTATATGTTGAAGCTTCTCCTTTAATATTTTTTTGATGGGATCCGGTGGTTTCCATGATTTCCTGGTTAATGACACACAGGTGGGTTCTCTCCTGTTTCGGACTTTAGACTTTGTAGGCTTGGGCACACTACCACATCGGGTCCGCACCCATCGGTCCATCATAGAAGCTCATGTCTCTACCAAACCCTGATCCCCAAACTACCAACTTGCATGATGAATCTCCGCCATTTATCTATTTTGATTAGATTCGATCGTTCCCATATGTTTCGGGTTGATAACGCACCTATGGGTTAACTGCTCGATAAAGCGGTTTCCCCACCCTCTGCCGCTACTACTTTTCCTCCTCTTAATGGAATTAGAGCCAGTATCATGATACCACTTACCACTATTAGTGTCGCCCGAAAACCCACTCTTGGCTAGAAAGCCACCTTTTCGCTTCTTTGACTTCTTTGCTCTTAATCGAGCAAAGACACTTTTTTTATTTTATTGAATGGTTCCAATAATTCTAATTAGTTCAGCTGAAGGTGGATATAAACCGTTGAGTGCTGATATCCAACAGTTTCTTGAGACATGTTTTGCTTGTTGCGTTGCTATTTACCTAAGGAATGGCGGTCCACCTTGGTTCATCCAAATTTCTTTTGAGGAACCCCTGAGTCAAAATAACATCTGTCATTTTCTTTGATGTCTGCCTCTTTGTTTGAGGTGCGTAGAATGTGAAAGGAAGAGGAGGTGGTGAAGAAAATCAACAAGCCCCGTAGCCTTTGGAGAGTGTTATTGAGAGCCGGATTTCTTAGATTTTCATCTGAGTTTATTGTCTTTATCAAGGGTTCTGAATCTTTGAAGACCTGGAGAGCTGTGTGACCATGTTCCTGGGAAATTTGGCATCCTTTAGGAAGCCCTAGGATTTCAGCCTGGTTTTTGGTGCTCTTTCCTAAACCCAGCTGTAGCTATTTGTTCGGGAGCCATCCTGAGAGTAGACCACACCACCAGCATCAGAGGTCCTTGGGTTGCCTTTTGAGGCACCATCGAAGAAGACAGTTACCTTTCCTTACTTCCTCCACCAAGATTGGAACTCTACATCTATAGTTTTGATGCGCCAAGTAGGGTTGAATGTGGGTCGTTGTTGGGTCCCTATAATACTAGTGATTACCCCATTACTATTGTATTTATACCCCTTATTTATATTGTTGTGCCCTTATTACCCCCATGTTGTTATTTGTGTGCCCTATAGAATCCCCCTATTGTTATTTTTGTGGCTTTATATTATTATTGTTAGGTCGGCTGGGTTATATTATGACTCCTTAGACTCCTATATATAGAAAGGAGGTTTTGTCATTTGAATCATCCAAG
>Ga0068627_1000330_pt1 | contig 10689 bp, 6 predicted proteins | sample InSIn1gowninarea_FD_77430 | JGI IMG/M metagenome (GOLD analysis project Ga0068627, IMG submission 77430) | Clean room microbial communities from NASA Spacecraft Assembly Facility at Jet Propulsion Laboratory, Pasadena, California, USA -... ... | reverse complement strand
TAACCCACAACCAAAACCATCAAGTATATCTACATTTTTATCGCCGAGGGTTTTACCAAAGTGTTTGTGCAATAGGTAATCAGTGCTGCGAATCATAAACTGCACAATCTCGTTAGGCGTGTAAACAATACCAAGACGGTCAGCAGCTTTAGGGTTGTAGCCTTTGTAAAAATTCTCGTACACCACCTTTAAGAACTTCTGCTTTTCGTGGTGGTCGGCAATAGATGCGGCCCGTGCATTAATGGTGTCGTAATAGTGCTTGATTTGCCCAAGTGTCTGCCTTCTTACTTGCCCGTTAAAAAAAGTATCTATCACCTTGTTTAGTTCACGTGCAATATTGTTTTCCTGGTGAAAGTGTGGCTCATCAAAAATGGTATTGAAGATATCAGCACTAAGTATGTGTTGTATCATCATCTCCTTTACATCATCGCTGTTTATCTCAGGATTGATGCTTGCCTTTGCCATTTCCAAAAAGCTTTCCTGTGCTTTTTTTAATTCGGCATTTGTTTTTTGTTGGGCCTCTATTATACTGCGAATGGCTAAAGTAACCTTTGGTATGTCCTCTTTAAAACGTTCTATCGCTTCGCGAAAATCATGTACCTCTGGTCGTTCATATGATAAGAACAGTGTGAGGATTTGGTGCAACTGGTCTTCATCCTGCATGTTGCGGCGCATTACTTCCTCGCCATGTTGATAGAGCACGGCAGTCTGAGAATCTTCAAACAAGATGTTATCACTTGGATAGCCTTTGCCAAACTTCTTTCTTATCTCTTCGTCGATATCGTCGCTTTCGTCTTTGCTTTCCCAATAACCCCAATCGTTACGGATATTATCTTTAAGCGTACCGTCTGGTGTTATTATTTTGCCTTGCTTATTCTTGGTAGAAATTTCGGCAATCAACATTAAGTCCTTACTATGCGCATACTCGTTAAGCAGGTAATAAAAAGCATTTCGAATCGCTGTCTCTTTTTTCGATCCACCATAGTGTATAATCTTCTCGAGTTCTTTATGATATTGCTGAATAGCGTAAACGCTCATAGGATATTTTCGTTAGGGATTATTACAAGGATAGAACTGAATAGGATTAAGATCTTTTTTCTTGATGCTACAGCTATCTTATGAACGAGCTCTTGATGGTTTTGGTTGTGGGTTAGCATTGAAACTTTGTAGTGAAGGCTTAAATATAAAGTTTTTGCTTAAATGACGTTGTAACTTTTATATAAGCTCATTTACAGTTTATGAAACTTGAGAAGTAGTTTATAAAGAGCCTACAAGATAGTAAACCAACAGTTCCCCATTGGTTTGCCGATGAACGTAATGCGATCCTTCGACAAGCTCTGGACAGGCTGCCACTTGATGCCATAGAAAACACAAAGATGAACCGAGCGTGGCAACGGTGATGCTATAAAAGACTTCTGCTGGTAACCTAACCTTTCTCACTCATTTCTACATACCTGCAAAAGGCGTTGGCTAACTTCATTTGGTCAGGGCTTTTACAACCGGGTTGAAAGAGCTTTGGACTTGCTACAATAATGCATACACTTTTGGCCCTGGATACTGCAACGTTTAACCGGTTGAGGCTGTAAAGAAATTCCATTCCTCTTGGTGCATCTTCGGGAGATGAGGTGCTCATGGAGTAGATTACTACAGGCGCTTCCTGTCCCTGGAACTTATCTACAGTACCTATAGGCAGGCCTTGTGGCAGCTTTGTTACGAGGGCAACAACATGAGCATTGTATGGTGCGATGATCATGATGTCGGCAACAGTAAGCGTACGTTTATTGCCGTTCTTGTCGCTCCAATAAACATCGCCCTTTAGGAGCTCGCTAACTATTGCGGCTACACGATGGACTTCTTCTTTGGAGGAGCTTTGATTGTTTTCGTGATGGACAGGTACGTACCATAAGCCTGCACCTTTAAATTGCGTGTTGCCATCTGTTACCTGGTTAATAAGATCTGGCCGTGGGTGTAATCTTCCTTCGTAAAACAGCTCTGAAATAAAGGAACAGATATGGGGATGAAGTCGCCATGTTTCGTTTAAGAAGATGCCGCACTCTTGAGGTATTGTTTTGTTGTCTTTTAAAATATGTTCAAGCGCAGACACCTCTGTACCTTCTGGGTGACTGCCCTGTTGTGGTTGTTTTAATTGTTGTGGATCGCCTAACAGCACTATGTTTTTAGCACCTTGAGAAACTGCCAAAGCATCTACCAAACTAAACTGGCCTGCTTCGTCAACAAACAATACATCAACAGCTTCGGCAAAATCTTCACGAGCCCAAAGCCATGCTGTACCTGCTGCTACCTGTGCTTCATTATCCTGCAGTGCTTTAAGCACTTTCTTGTTATCATCAGCTTCTAATAATCGTGGATTATTTTTATTTGGATCCGCGCTTACCTTTTGTATGCACGTTATAGCAATGCCTTGTTCTTCGGAAGCCCGTACCACTTTTTCTAACAAGCCTCTTATAACTTTATGACTAAGCGCGGTGATACCAACTTTTTTTCCTGCACGTACCAATGCAATAATCATTTGTGCAGCGGTATGACTTTTTCCTGCACCTGGCGGACCTTGTATAGGCAATACACTATTGTCTAAAACTTGCACCCATTCTACAGCAACTTGTTGTGGGTTATTGTTAGTTGAAACAGGTGTGGTTGTTCGTGGTGAATAACCGAGTAACAGGTCTCTTCCGGCTCTGTATGGTCCATCGTTATCTATTCCATTATCGGCAACCCATGTTGCAATACGGATGATGGCTTTTTCCTTTATATCGTCAGGGATGCCTGTAAACTTAAATACTGATGTTGGATGTAATGCTTCGTTCTTCGGACCTTTCTTTATGTCTATAGTACAAGCGACATAATCGATGGAAACGACTTCACCAAAGTCGTCACCACTACCGCTTTTTACAGTGTCGCCTTTGCGTATATCGCAGTCTTGCGGGGGATAATGATAGCGATCTATAAAACTTTTCTTTACTGGTGTTCGATGGCCTGTAAATGTTAATCCTGCAAGTGCTGCTTTTTCTTCGATCAGTTCATCATCCTGTAATTTGCAGAGACGAAAGTATTCCCACCAAGTGGCTTTCTTTTCGCGGCGATACCAGTCGAGCATGTTGGCTAATAACCATCGTGCCTGTTGCTTGGTATTTCTTTCAGAACGATCTATTGAAAGATCTCCAGCAAGTTTTTTATATAGTTGTTGAATGATTAACTGACGTTCGGTTAAGGCTTCACTTGCTTCACCGGTTTGTGTTGCTGGTCTTGGAATTTCTTGTCCTGATTGAATAACGTCGCTTCTTAATTTCTCCAGCCAATCTCTAAGACTTCTTGTTGAAATGCAATCTTCTTTATTGTATTGTTCAACTGCTTCAATTACTTCTGATGGAATGTCTGAAGTGTATTTTTGCTCGAGCAATCTTTCCATCTCTCTTAAGTTCATTGAAGCCACTTTAAGAGGAAGTTCTCTTTCGAAGCCATGAAAAATTTCAAGGTCTTTAAGAGAGTATTTTTCGATGCCTGCACGAAGAGATTGTTTGGTTATGCTATGAAGATCGACAAAGACATCACCACGAAGCAAATAGTCCATCTCTTCTTCGCGGGTTGCATACTTGCCCATTAGTCGCTTTAGTGCTGAAGGTTCATAAGCTGTATAGTGATAGATGTGTAGATCAGGGTAAGTTTTTAAACGTGCAGTTACCATGTCCATGAATTGTTCGAAGGCTTCTTTTTCCTGTTTTGGTGTAAGGGCTAAGAGGCGATGGTAAGTGTCTTTGTCTTCATCTATCAACACCCAGCCGAATAAATATTCAAGGCCTGTTGTTCCAACGTAAGGATCACCTTCAAAATCAAAAAAGATATCTCCTTTACCTGGTTCAGGAAGGTTATAGAAACCCTTTCCTTCAATGATTTCTAATAGCTCATAAACTGGTTGCTGCTTGGTTCTTGCTTCCACCTGCACCCTTGCCTGTTCTCTTACACGTACATATGTTTCTATTGAACCTCTTGCTGGTTGCTGTGTAAATGGCATTGGTACACCTGCAAGTTTTTCAACTGTATCTGCTCCCCATTTTTTTATCTCTGCAACCTGTGCAGTTGATATTCCTGATACTAATGATAAGTGATCATCTGTTCTTCGATGCTTGTCGCAGTTTTGCCACCACCTGCATATGTCGCAGTGGTCAACAGGATTAGGATAAGTCAATGCTTCAACAGTTCCCCTTTCAATAGCAGCTTGTAATCCTCTTTGCACTAACCGATAGTAAGCAATGAAATCATTAACGCGATATGTGTGCTTTGTAAAATCATTTTCGGGAGTCATTACGTGCATGTGCTCGGGAAGCAGGCCTTGTATTTCGGAGATCATTTCGGAGTAAAGGCAGATTTGTAAGATGGTTCCTGCACGTGTTTCTTTGGCAAGCTTTGTATCTTTAAAATTTTACGTTTCGATTTTATATGGCGTGTACTACCACAACCGCTGCCCATTGAAAAGAGTAACAGGTTTGGTATTTTCGGAAGTTTGAGGTTTGGGTTTTAGCGGAGAGAGACTGGAGGTGAAGTGTTGTGAACGTTTAATTGTTGTGATGGCTATTTATACTCTTGGTTATAATTGAACAGACATGAATTATTTCTTCCTCAGTTATTATTAGTGGGGGAGCGATGCGCAAACAATTTGGTGCAAATAAAAACCAGTCTGTTACTACACCATTTTTAATACAGTTATGGATGATCGCTTTGCATGTATCAAAGGAGTCAAATTCAACGCTTAACCATAATCCGGCGCTACGAACTTTAATAATAGATGGATGTGTAAGATGTTTTATAAAAAGTTGTTCTTTACTTTTTACATTTTCTATCCAATGACTTTCTAACAAAACTTCCATTGCAGCTTTGCCTGCAGCACAACTAACAGGATGTCCCCCAAAAGTTGTTATATGACCAAGAACCGGATTATTAGTTAGCGCGTTCATAATATTTATATCAGCTATAAAAGCTCCTACCGGCATGCCTCCTCCCAGCGCTTTGCCTAATAATAATATGTCTGGTATTACACCAAATTGTTCGAAAGCCCAAAGGCTTCCTGTTCGTCCGAAGCCTGCCTGTATTTCATCAAAGATTAGCAACACCTTATGTTCATTACACTTTTGTCTCAAAGATCGAAGCCAGGTTGTAGATGCTTTGTTTATTCCACTTTCTGCCTGCACAGGTTCAACTATAACACAGGCAGTAGTTGCATCTATTAACTTGATAGCTTCTTCACTGTTATAATCCACATGATAGACATCAGGTAGCAAAGGCCTGAAAGCATTGCGCCAATATTCATCGCCCATAACACTTAATGCACCTTGCGTGCTGCCATGATAAGCGTTATTAAAAGCAATGATTTTGGAACGACCAGTTACTCTCTTTGCAAGTTTCATTGCGCCTTCCGTTGCTTCCGCACCGCTGTTGGTAAAGTAAACAGAGTTAAGTGATGCAGGTAAATGATCTGTGAGAAGTTTTGCATACGCAACCTGGGGTGTTTCAATAAACTCGCCGTAAACAATCAGGTGCATGTAATCTGCTGCTTGCTTTTGTACTGCTCCAATCACCTTTTTGTTACCATGCCCAATATTTGCAACACTAAAGCCTGCTATAAGATCAATATATTCTTTGCCATTTACATCCCACATCTTTACTCCTTCGGCTCTTACTATTTCAAGCCCTATGGGAGCATCAGAGGTTTGTGCAATGTGTTGAAGGAATAATTGGCGCTGGTTCATTTTTTAGTTGACAGATGATAATTGACGGATGACAGGTAATATCAACTGCAATATTAAATCAAATACTCCTTGAAACAGAAGTAGAGTATGGGCTACTGTTTTTAGATGCCTAGTACTTCTTTCAACTTAGCATAACCTGCTTTGCTTACCGGAAGCCTTGCACCCGTTGTTAGCAGTACAAGATGCCCGTCTTTTTCATAAGGATCAATACGAGTGATGAGTTGTGTATTGATGATATAAGAGCGATGAATGCGTAAGAAGTTTTGTTGCTGCAGCGATTGTTCAAAGTGCTGCATAGTCTTCTTTTTAAGATAAGTTCCATTGTCTGTGTAGATCTTTACATAATCATCAGCTCCTTCAAGGTATTGAATAGTTGCAGTAGGGATGATCTTTATTTTACCTCCGTCCTTTACAACAACACGATTTGTTTGTGTTGGAGATTGAGCTGCCGTTTCCAATACAGCTTCTGTTGGTTGCGTGCTTGTTTTTTGCAGTAATAACTTTTGGATTGCTTTATCAAATCGCTCTTTACTGAAAGGTTTTAAAAGATAATCGATTGCGTGTGTATCAAAGGCTTTAATGGCGTATTCTTCAAAGGCTGTAGTAAAAATAATGTGGGGTGGATTTTCTATTAGCTCGAGCATTTCAAAGCCGTTTATTTTTGGCATTTGTATATCAAGAAAGACAAGATCCGGTTCGCGTTGTTGTACTGCCTTCAATCCTTCAAAACCGTCATTACATTCCTGCACAACTTCAATCTCTTTATACGATTGAAGATATTCCAGCACAAGGCTTCTTGCCAATGGTTCATCATCTATTATAATTGCCTTCATACAAGTTGAGGGATGATAACTGTAGTGATAAAATTGTTATTCTCTTTTGTTGTTTTCAGTAGATCGTGTCTTGCAAACAGTAAATATAAACGCCTCTGTATAGAGGTTAATCCAAACCCTGTTCCTGCAGGCTGTAACGTTTCTTCATCATAGGGGTTTTGAACACTTACCTGTAAAACTCCATCGATAGTTTCGGCATTAATAGAAATAACTACTTCACCAAGCGTATCATATAATCCAAACTTAATAGCGTTTTCAACTATGGGCTGAAGCAACATGGGTGGCAGTTTCATTTGCAATGCATCTTCTGTGTGCGTTACTATTGTTTGTAGGCGGTAACCAAAGCGAACTTTCTCTATATCAAGATATAACTGGAGATATTGAAGTTCATCCTCTAAAGTGGTCCATAGCAGTTCATCCTTTTTTAGCGTACCCCTTAAAAAGTCTGATAGCTGTTGTATCATGTGCCTTGCTTTCTCCGGCTGGCTTCCCGTTAATGCACTAATAGAGTTTAAACTGTTGAATAAAAAGTGAGGCTGTAACTGTTGCCTTAATTTATATAGCTCTGCATCTTTTGCAATTTTTTCAGCTTCACTTTTTCTTGTGTCTGTTTCTTTTTGTTCCTGTTGTGTATACCAAAGCAGGCTCATCATTGCCATACATCCTACCATTAAAAAAGCTAACCCAAATCGTAAAGAGGACGATTGTAATAACAGCGACATATACGCCTGGTTGCTATTAAAGAAAAACCAGAGCACTACTCTAAGAACCAATAACCATAACCCACTCAACCCAAGACTTACCAATAACACGTACCAATATCTTTCCTGACGGGGTAAATAGTAACGCATGTTATTACTAATTACCAAACAGGTTACTGAAAGTAAAGCATTACTAGTAACACTATCCGCAACTGCTATTGATGGTGTTAATCCAAAATCTATCAATGCTATTGTTTGCAGCACCGACCATATCAGCCACCATACGGCAAAAGCTACTTTAAATTTAATATCTGATAAAGACGATGTAGACGACAATGGTTTAATTTAATGCAGGAGATAAGTACTTACTCATTTCAAGTAAATGGGCAGACTTCGACTTTATATATTGAATGTAAAGATCCGCATTTTCTTCTTCAGAAATCTTTGAATACATCTCCGCTCCATCAACCAGCTTATTTAGAGAATGTATTTCCGCTACATCAATAAACTTCCACTTCACCCGCTTGTTTACATTGTTTAAAAAGCTATCTTCTTCGCCTAGGCCAATATGCCTTGCTTTATAAAAAGCTTGTAAATGATCCGCAGCATCAATAAGTCTTAACTGTTCATCAAATTGTGCAGTGTGATCTCCATCACCACAAATAATCTGGTAAACAATTTTTGCGAGATACCAGTTCATAGCAGGTTGTTTTAATAGTTGATTTATTGTTGTTGATATGTAAGACTAAAAACTTCTTATATCAATTCCGCCAAAGACAACAGTACCTTCTAATATTAATACTTTGCCCGTAGTAATATTGCCGGCGTTAACCGATCTCTTATCATCAAGTCCACCAAATACTACAGACACTTCAGATTTTATTTCCCAGTTGGAAGGCACAATAAGTTTACATCCTCCAAACACCATAGTTATATCAAGCACGGCTGTTTCTTCAATATCAGCTTGTGACAAATCTATTTCAGCTCCGCCCATAAAGCAAGTAATGTCGCCACCTTTAAAGTTTTTTGAAAGTATTATCTTTTTTGCACCTCCAAGTACAGACGTTGAGTCAATATAATCAGCTCCCTGGTACTTGGGATGGTGCAATCTGCTTTCAATCTTCGACTTCCATTCTTCACGCTGGTCTGCCCAGTCGTGTCTATGTCTCCAACGATGTTTGGGGCGTAGAATAAAGAATAAGCCTATCAATATTATTATAATGGGAAAGCTATAAGCCCGAAAATTAAGATCAGGGTTAAACTGGTCAGCAAGGTTAAAGCCACCGATTAAAATTAAAATAAGACCTGCAGCACTTTTAAACCTGTGTTTTATACTTATAATGATGCCTAATGCAATTAATGCAACCGGCCACGATATTAGCCATACAGGCACTGGCGCCCCCATTTTATAAGCTAATAAAAGAAAACCGCCTACAACAAAAAATAACCCGGTTAATACGCGGCCATTGTTTTTATAATTTACTGGTTCCATTTGTTCTGTATTTGTTTTCATAAGTCAAAACTAATTATGCGGCGATGGCGCTACAATAGCGCTTAGGTTATTAGGGGTATAAACGGCGGCGAACGGCAGAGAAATGTAGGTGAAAGAACTGGCGACGAAATAGTGATATTAAGGAGAAGCGTTTATAATAAATTCATGCGAGTTGAGAACGCTTTATTATAGTTGTTGGTTATTGAAAACAAAAAAGCCTTCAGTTGAATGAAGGCTTTGAGTTGCTAGTAAAGGTTGCGGTCGATAGGGAAATATTTGTACAAACGTAAGTGATGCTTAGGTATTTCAATATTAAAAAAAATTAATTTACGAGTGTTGCAACATTGAAGCACGTTTATAAGTCTGGTGAATTTCTTGCAGGTAACGGCATGCATAAACAAAAATCGATTTATGCGTACGAAAAAAGGAAGGATCGATATTTACTAAAGCACGATTATTAATACTTAAAGATTTACTTTTTTAAAAGTTAGATCGTAGCCAACAATGCAATAAAAGATGTTTTGAAGTTGATGGACGTAGTCAATATGAGAGCCTAACCAATGGGTGTACATATTACCCGGATGATAAATCATGATACGTTTTACACCAACATGATAAACGAAGTTACTTGCTGCTATTTCATAAAGCTCAGACTCTCCCCGTTGAGAAAACCCTAGTGCAATTACCAACTCGGCAGTTGTAGGGATAGGTTCAGCACCTTGTTTTATGACTTTATCTATGTCCTTTGCGGCCACTATTTGAGTAAATCCCTTCCCAGGTATACTAACCCAGTTGCCAATCTTTAAATCATTTGGTTTAAGCATTAATTCGTTAGTTGAGTGTAAATAGTAACTATAAAAATAAATACTAATTCTATTAGAATGAACAACTTGTATTTTGAAAAGACTATACGCCAGATAAAAGCTGAATCAAGTAAATTCCAAGAGAAGTTCTTATAGTTGTGGAAGGCATGGTTCTTGTTGTATATTAAGCATCCAAGTTCCTATGCATTTTCAGTAGTCTGTTTCTATGAAAACATTTTCTAGTTAATATTCTTTTAAGACAAACACCGCAATGAGCTCCTCTAACAAGGAGCTTTGTTGTTTTAACTATTAACTCCGGCTCGTCTTGTGAATGATGGTTTTCAACACGGAGATACAGAGAAACAGAGGTCCACAGACATTATTGTTCTAGTGCAATTCTAATCCGCGTGTTCTCTGTGCCAGACTCCTGCCTTTTCTCTGTGGTTAATTTTCATTTCTCAACTCAATCATCGACTTGGTTAGGCTTAACCACAGAGATCACAGAGAAAGAACAACAGAGTGCACAAAGAAAACCTCCCTGTTCTCTGCGCCAGACTCCTGCCTTTCCTCTGTGGTTAATTATTACTAGCCCGTCATCCTGAATTCATTTGAGGATCTCCTGGTGTGCTTGCTAATTGTATTTAAATCTGCTTAATGAAGTGCAGCTTTTAACCACAGAGATCACAGAGGAAGAAACACAGAGCCCACAAAGTAAACACCTTAATTACTCTCCGTCATCCTGAATTCGTTTCAGGATCTCCTGGCGTGCTTGCTAATTGTTTCTAAACCTGCTTACATTCCGACAATACCTTTGCCAGGAGATGCTGAAACAAGTTCAGCATGACGACGAACAGGCAGCGTCATCCTGAATTCATTTACTCACTAAAATGTTCTTTTTTTTGTGTTCGTGATTACTTCATAGTTCAGGATCTCCCAGCGTGCTTGCTACTTTGTATTTAAACCTGCTTACATTCCGACAACATTTTTGCCAGGAGATGCTGAAACAAGTTCAACATGACGATTACTAAATGTCTCCGTGTCCTCCGTGACAGACTCCTGCCTTTTCTCTGTGTTAAATTTTCATTTCTCAACTCGATC
>Ga0068627_1000329_pt1 | contig 10696 bp, 16 predicted proteins | sample InSIn1gowninarea_FD_77430 | JGI IMG/M metagenome (GOLD analysis project Ga0068627, IMG submission 77430) | Clean room microbial communities from NASA Spacecraft Assembly Facility at Jet Propulsion Laboratory, Pasadena, California, USA -... ... | reverse complement strand
GTGAATTGGGAACTTAAATTTGATAAAGTTGCCGATAACGAATTTGCAGACCTTCTGCAGTCACAGAAAGAGGAAGCCAATATTCAGTTTGCCAAATTTATCGAAAATAATTACGAAGAAGAGGATTTACAAATGAGAAAATCTTCGAAATTCAAAAAATTTACAGAGCTATTTTCCAGATGAAAATGAATGTTTCACAAGCCGTTTCACACATCGAAAAAGAGATGCTTCCTACTGCTGAAAGAGACGAAATTCTTCAGTTTATCCAAAACTCACCAAGAGGTATCGTAAAAGGATACGGAACCGGTAAAGAATAATCTTAAATTTGAAATAATGAAAATTTTAGTTTTGATTTTTACAGCGTTATCAGCATTTGCTTTTTCTCAACAGAAAAGGAATTTATCTTCAGAGATTAATGATTCACTGGCGGTAAAAAATGTAAATTCAATTCTGATCAATTCAAAGAAATCTTTTTCAAATTTAAATTCAGAACTAAATAATTCTTCAGAAGTAAATAAAAATTTAAACCAGCTTTTAATTAATACCATCAATTTCAATACGGTTATAAACAATCGTTCTGTAAGTCCTACTGATGCTGGAACATTCTACAAACCGAGAGTTGAAGCGATGGATATGTTGGGGCGGAAAGTTCTGAGTCTTCAGGTCTACAAATCAAAATAAAGAAAATAATATAAAAATTAATGGCAACAAGTAACGATATCAGAAAAGGTCTTTGCATCGAATTCAGCAATGATATTTTCAAAATTATTGAGTTTCTTCACGTAAAACCAGGGAAAGGTCCTGCTTTCGTAAGAACAAAAATGAAATCAGTAACCAACGGAAAAGTTCTTGATAACACTTTCTCTGCAGGTCACAAAATTGATGAGGTAAAAGTAATTACCAGAAAATTCCAATATCTTTATGATGACGAGAATGGTTTTCACTTTATGAATAACGAAGATTTCTCTCAGCTATATTTAAACAAAGAAATGATTGAAAACTCAAACCTGATGAAAGCAGGTGAAGAAGTGACGATCATTTTGAAAGAAGCTGACGAAACTCCGCTTTCTGCCGAGCTTCCACAATCAGTTTATTTAGAAGTTATAGAAGCTGATCCGGGAGTGAAAGGAAATACTGCTACTAATGCCCTGAAAAACGCAATCGTTGAAACAGGAGCTCGAGTAATGGTTCCTTTGTTCATCGAGCCGGGTGACAAAATCAAAGTAAGCACAGAAGACGGTTCTTACTTAGAAAGAGTAAAATAAATATTGCAGGAAGCTGGAAGCGTGAAGTTTTCAGCTTTCTTATTATAAAAGCTTTTTGGCGATATTCAAGGGCCTCTTTTATCTTTTATGGCAGCTTTTTCCGCCCTCCGTTCCCGCTTTTTTGCCTCCGCTTCGCTTCGGCAAAAAGAGCTCCACTCAGGTCGGGCTGCAATGTAGACAGAAAAATAAAATTTGTCAGAACATCTCAGATTTTGACGAAATTAAAAGATCATAAAAACCGTGTCAAGGTTTCAAACCTTGACACGGTTGAAAATTAAAACATCATTTAAAAATATGACGTTTCATCAGCCACAGCAACTTAAAACCATTGCAGATCTCATCGGAGCAAAATTTATTGGCTCCGGAGATTTCGAAGTTTTGGGAACAAATGAAATTCACAGAGTAAAATCTGGTGAAATTGTATTCGTGAACCACCCCAAATATTACGATAAAGCTTTAAATTCTGCAGCAACCATTATCTTAATCGATAAAGAAGTAGACTGTCCGGAAGGCAAGGCGCTTTTGATCTCGGATGATCCTTTCAGGGATTTTAATAAGATCAATACCCATTTCACAAGAATTTACAATTTTACAGAAACCCTTCATGATGTTGAAATTGGCGAGGGTACAAAAATTCATCCTTCAGCAGTTTTAGGAAACAATATTACCATCGGAAAAAATACTTTGATTTTCCCAAACGTTGTGATTGGCGACAGAACAGTGATTGGTGATAATGTCGTTATTCAATCTAATACTGTTTTGGGTGGTGATGCATTTTATTACAGAAAACTAAATGGGAATTTCGATCGCCTAATCTCTGTAGGAAATGTAATTATCGAAAATAATGTAGAAATAGGCAACGGTTGTACCATCGATAGGGGAGTGACAGATTCTACAATCATTGGTGAAGGTTCAGTTTTAGATAATCAGATTCAGATTGGTCATGATACCGTGATTGGTAAAAGATGTCTGATTGCATCTCAGGTTGGCATTGCAGGATGCTGTATCATTGGTGATGAGGTCACATTGTGGGGGCAGGCTGGTATTGCTTCCGGGAATACGATTGAAAGCGGATCTGTAATTTTAGGCAAAACAGGGGTCAACAGAGATCTTAAAAAAGGAACTTACATCGGAATGTTTGCCGAAGATTTTAAAACCTATCTGAAGAAAGAGGTCAAATTGAGAAATATGTAATAAAGGTATCTTTAAAAATATTGCCGATGCTTTAGTTCTGTTTCCGTATACAAAACAGAATATTATGTAACACAAAAAGAGGCTGTCTCACTTTTGAGACATCCTCCTTTGTTCATTCATAAGCAGTTTCTAAATTATATATATCTCCGCCTTCTTTAGTACAATGTACAAACATTTGTTTAGGAATACTATCTTTTAAGCTGATTTTGGTAGTTTGATTACAATTCTCAGTTTTGTACTTGAAAATCAAACCCTTATTATCAATACTATTAGGAACTGCAGACGCAGAACCTAAATTGTAAAAACCTAGAAGTTTATTGAGAGAGTTATAAATGTATACTTGTCCGTTACCTCTTTTTGAATCCTCATAAATACCTGTATAATGAACAGAGTTTAAAATTTTGAGAGTATCTTTCTTGGAAGTAATAATATTCCCCAAATATTTAATTACTTGTTCATCAATATCTTTTCCTTTTTTTGTAAATCCAAAATCTTGATTGGGAATATTTTGTTCTAAAACTAATAGTCTACAACGCTCATAGTAATCTAGCTTTGTTTCAGTAGTTTTATCTTTATCGTTTCGCTGTAAATCAGGTTTATTACAATTTGTAAATAAAATTATAAATAAACTCAAAATAAAATTTTTCATATTTTAATAATCTGAAGATTCAGGTTTTTTAGATTCTTGTTGCATTTGTAATACTCTTTTTTGATAACCGGCGGTACCACTTCCATTATACCCTTCTACAGCTTTTGCCCAACCTTGGAATTTATAGGTAGATTTTCCTGTTTTTGAGTCATAAGAAACTCCACCTTTAAAACCTTTAGTTCCTAAAATTCTTGTTCCTGCAAATAATGAAGTTGACTCATCAGTTTTAGCTCCTTTAGTTAATCCGTATTCACTTTTCATTTTAGACCAATCTCCAGGTACATTCGCTTGCATTATATCAGTTATACCTGATGTTCCTGCATTAGATTCTTGAACTGTAATTGCCTTAACCAAAGTAGGGTCTAAATCAGGAATTCCTTTTATTGCGTCTTGAGGAATGGGATTAGCACCTTCTGTTACTAAACCCAATTGTCCCGAGTTTTTAGCCTGATTAAAATATCCTGTACGTGCGGCAATTTGATAATCATTTCCTTGATAAGCTGACCCAGAAACATCTTCTCCTCCTTTATTTTGGATAATATTTGGCATTGGAACTTGTTTCCAACCAGCTGTGCTTTTTGCAGGATTACTACTGGCGTTTGTTGTTGCTTGGATATAAGTCTTAAATTGTGTATCACTCTTTATTCGATGAACTTCAACACCTCGATTATTTATAAATACAATGTCGCTCGGAGCATTACCATCAGGGTCTATAAATCTGATAGGATTATCAAATGCGTAATTGTATGGAGACCATCCCGGAAACTCTTCGCTTAGTGGGTCTGGGCTTATCCAACGACCTATATCTCCCATATAAAATCTTGCGCCATAATCATACATGCCAGTCTCTTGAAGTTCTTTACCGTTGTACTTATAAGCTTTATATGAACCGCCAAAGAAAGCATTCCCTGTTTTTAAATGATTCATCCCAAAAGGGTAATAATCATTAGCATCTGTAATTTCAAGAACACCTGCGCTATTTTTTCCAAAGCTCACTCTTGCATTTCCCAAATGATCTTTATACTGGTAAATATACTGATCTTTCTGGTAATCGTAAAAACCTTCTGCAGTTGGAAAAAACTGTAGATCATCAGTTTTCACAGTTGCAGTAATCCCGCCAATAGGATTGATTATTCTCGGATCTGAAGGCTCAATAAAATCATCAAGACTAAAGGCTTCTATCTCCATTGCTCTGCTGGTAAGAGAGGTTGAAAAATCTGGTGAATCTTCATTTTCGTCAAGAACTCCTCCATCTCCGGGAGAATCAAAGTTTCCTGACTCTGTTTTACTATAGTACTGAAAACCATCCAAATAATCCGTTTTGGTCGTAATGGAAACAGTTCCATTAATTCCAGCAGCGGTCTCTGAAATCGTTTTATTTAATTTTACTCCATCTGCACGATAAAGATGACTAACATCATATCTGGTCACGAATTACAAATCTGCGAGATCGGGTGTTTACGACGTTCTGAAGCTTCTCCTTTTACATCTTCAGGTTAATATCACCTAACTTTCCTATATAAGATATTCTCATCTGAGTTTACTTCAATTATTATTTCTTTATTTTGTTTATAAATAGGAAATGAACTGATCATTAAGAATTTTTTTGCATCTTCATTTGACAAAGGTTCTTCCATGAAATTATTCTCATTATTATAAAATCCAAATAATGTAATTCTGTCTTTGTCCAATGTCCATTTATCACTTCCTAAATACAATAATTTAGACTTTTCATTAAAAATTTTGTGAATATAAATATCATCTTTTAAAATTAATGAATCAATTATTTTATCTTCTTTAAAAGAATATTTGCCAACTAATTCTTTTTTATTTATAGTGCAACTAATTGTTATTAGGACAGATAGGAAGGGGAAAATTATTTGCTTCATTATTACTTTTTAAACATATTATTTTTATTTACCCACAACAAATATGTTTGATGTGTTGTACTTTGACTAGGACCTACGCCGTTAACCCTTGGAATATTTCTTGATTCTGCTTTATTAAAAGGATTTAAGGAATATGAGGAAACAGACTTGGAATCAAAAGCCATAATAACCACATTATTTCCAATAGGATAGAAACTAAAATTAGTTTTGCCCATAAATTGTCCTTGCATATTAGCATTTTCTCTTATAGCTCCAGGAATACCAAATGAGGCGGAATAAGATGTTTTTTCGTTCATAGAAGTGTTTAAGAAATATTCTACTGCATCATGATACATACGTGTATCCATCATTTGATTTACAGCAACACTTTGCTGACCTGTTAATAAACTATTTTCAGGTCCATTACCCGCAATAAATTCATCATACATTGTTTCCCAATCAACCTTATTACTTCTAAGAGAATAGCCCTTCAAATTTTTTGAAGAACTCATCCATTGATCTTCTCCTGTTTCTCTGTCTACAATTCGTGTTTTCCCGTTAGAGCTTCCTCCCCCTTTATAATGGTAAAAATCAATTTCATCCCCACCTAAATTACTAATCTGCTTAACTTTCCCTGTTTTTAAATCTACGTCATATTCATTTGGGGGAGTAAAATCTCTTCTTATCTCTTCCGATCTATCAATATCAGTTTTAGAAAAATTTCTATTAGCTTCTTCATTTTGCCTTCCATCTGGATCAATAAATCTGATTGGATTGTTGTAAGCATATGCGTAAGTTGACCAACGTCTGGAGGTTTCCGCCAGCGGATCCACAACGCCCCATCGTCCGATATCAGGCATATAGAACCTTGCTCCGTAATCATACATTCCGGTCTCTTGCAGTTCTTTACCGTTGTACTTATACTGATAATTAACCTCGCAATTTGCGAGGTTTTTTGTGTGTTATAAAAATATTTTATTGCTTATCGTTCAGCATTGGAAGAAAATAAAAATAAAATATAAATACTAATAATGGTAAACATAATATTACATTCCAAAAACTTTTCTTGAAAATTAAAAATTTTATAAGAAAATATATTGTCATTATAAACCCTAATATATTTATGGGGAAACAAAAAAATAAATATATCTTCTTGGCAGTACCACTATAAGTATAAATTAATCCAAAAACATCTATAATTAAATAGATAATAAAATTTACAATAAATATTCCTAATGGAATATAGGCAAGCTTATTTAGTTTTATTTCTTTTTCCATTGCACTCCCTTATAATTAAATCCGTTAGTAACCGCATTTCGATCTGCTTGTGACTCTTTTCCTTTCCCTGTTAAAACACTACTTGTATTCGCACAGTTTTTCAAAACATCTAAAGGAGCTCCAATTAATTGAAAAGCCTTTCCTGTCATAAAATTACCCGCATCATAAACATTATACAATGTATTACTACCTTCAAACTTTACAAAACCACCTGCTCCATCTGTAGGTGTTGCTCCACCTCCTTGCGATGGAGGATAATTACCTCCTTCTTGTACCAATGCTCCCATTTCTCCAGCAAAGTCAAAATCTCCATGACCCAACATGCCCATATAAGTCATCCAAGGTGTCATAAAAAATGATTGCTCACCAAAAGCTTGAAGATACCTTGCTGTATTATTTATATCACCTATTCCTAATGCATTGAAACTATTGGACATTTGCTGTGCAGAATATGGTGTAAATAGCCTTATTTCAGCGTCTTATAATTCATAATCTGTCAACCTGCCTGCATAATCAGCAACAGCGTCCAACTGTTCTTGATCAAATCCAGAGTCATGAGGGTTTAACTGTTCTCCATTTTCATTTACAACAATATGAGGTCCTTCTTGTGGAATAACTTCTTGAACATAGCCCTGAGAATTCACTTTTATAATATCTTGATTAGAACGTCCATCAGGATCAATGAAACGAATAGGATTGTTGTAAGCATAAGTATAAGTAGACCAACGTCTCGAAGTTTCCGCCAGCGGATCCACAACACCCCATCTTCCAATATCCGGCATATAAAACCTAGCTCCATAGTCATACATTCCAGTCTCTTGTAACTCCTTCCCGTTGTACTTATAAGCTTTATACGAACCGCCAAAGAATGCATTTCCTGTTTTCAAATGATTCATCCCAAAAGGATAATAATCGTTAGCATCTGTAATCTCAAGAAACTTTACAATTAGAACTCATCGAAAAATTAAGCTGTCTTTTTATAGAAGCCTGCAATTGTTGAAGTACATCTTGATTTTTACTCTCATGGATTGCAAATCCGCGAGATCGAGTTCTAATCTGTATAAATAGGTTCTCTATTTGTATATAATACATCTAGCGTATTTCTCATTCCAATAAAAAGAATGCTGTATTTCTTATTCATAGATAATTTATATTTTTCTCTTTCATATTTTACATAAATAAATTTTACATCTTCATTTAATGCAAATTCTAAAACTTTTGAATTTCCACTTATTTTTGTATTGATACTTTCGTTGATTTTAGAACCTTGGAAAATTATCATATTATCATTCGTTTTAATAGAAATTTTCTCATTATTGATGTCATTATCATATAATTGAATCATCAATCTATTTTTTCCGTTAGCTTTTTCTCCATCTACTGCTTCTGTATAATGAATTTCTGGAACAGAAAAACAACTACAAAAAAATAGTAGTGCAGATAATAGCCATATTTTACTTAGTTTTTTCTTCTGGAACATTTTGTATTATTATATCTCGTTGTTTTGGAATTACGCCATTACCCATCCTTGGAGCATGCATAAGATTCCATGTTTTCACTTCGTTTTTAATTAGATTCTTCTTATCTGTATCATGTCTTAAGCCAAAAGTATGTCCAGTTTCATGGGCAGCTGCTTCTCCAGTCATAGTTTTTCCGTTTGGAACTACTTGCATATTATTTTGTTGGCTATTTCCTATATAACCATTAATAGGATCTGTATCTTTGCCTTCTAACTGTATCATTCCCCTTACAACTGTATCATCACTGATATTAACTGGATTTCCTTGTGTATCTAATACTTTATCAACTATAGAAATTGAATAGTCTCCATCTTTTACGCTACTTACGGTTTCAAAATTAATTTTTCCAATTTCTATCTTATCACCACTAGTTAATGATCCATTATATGAGTTTTTCATATTATTAACATAGCTTATCTGAAAATCCTTCATGTTTTCAGATGTAAAATTCTTAGCACCATTTACTAATTTTATATCAGCATTTAGTGTGTGAGTTTTTGTTCCATCTTGATTCGGAATTGTTGATCTTATCCATTCCAAACCTTCGAGTTCCCTCCCATCAACAACTCTATTTTCTGAAAAATTATAATGCGATTGATAAGAATATTTCTCAGAAAGAGGATCAATATTAAAGAACCTTCCTACATCCGACATATAGTTTCTCCACTTAAATGAATAAAAACCAGTCTCCTGTAACTCCTGTCCTTGGTACTTATAAGCTTTATATGAACCGCCAAAAAATGCATTTCCTGTTTTCAAATGATTCATCCCAAAAGGATAATAATCGTTAGCAAGAACTCCCATGCTTTTAGCTTAGCCTTATTATTTTCCACGATAAGATCTTGAGATAGCGGGACGTGAAGCTTTTGTCTCTAGAAAAGGTATCCACTTCAGTTTAATTACAATCGTATGGAGAGCATTTTTCTAAGTCGCCGTCACGATTAAAAGTGATAGTCCATGATTTAGGATCATAACCATCATCAATAACTGTCGTATCAAAGTGAGATTGTTTATTTATTTTGAAAGAACTTAATGTTTGGGGATTACTATTCTTATTAAAAATGTAAAATATTTTATTTGATTTTTTATATACCTCATAATCCTTACTAAATTCATTTATTTGATTTACACTTTCAAACCTATAAATTGTAATTGTAATACCATCATGAGTATAATCTGTCGCATTATCATTGTGCATCTCTGTTATATTGGGATATTCTTGAAAGTATAAAGCAAAAATAGAATTATCAATTTTTACATTAGCTTTATTAGAAAACTGATTGATAATTTTATCAGTTAGCTTATTGTCACTTAATGATTTAATTGTTTTTTGTTGAGCTTTACAAGAATTTATTAAAATCAGAGCAATAATTAAAATTGTATTTTTCATTTTGTTTTTTTACCCTCGTTAGTTTGAAATAATGCTTTGTCCATCATATTGCACTCTAAGTGCACCTCCTTTATAATTTGGAGCATATAAAAGAAATTTAGCATTTGGATAAGCTTGTGCTGCTTTAATATCTCCAGTTGGTAAACCTTTACTAAAATTAAATTTCCCAGTTTCTGTTGAATAGTTTATATTAAATCCGCTTGGATTAAATGTAGAAGGATCAGGGTGATTGTGCTCATTTTCTACTAAATTAGCTCCTAAAGATACCACAGGAACTTTATCGCTCTCATTTATAGTACCAACAAAATTAAACCCTTGGTTTTTATTATTTGTAAATAATGATCTACTAAATTCTACATTTGTATTTTCTGCAAAATAATCAAATGCTTCTTGGGCTTTTTCTTTGTTACTCCCAAATTTTAAATAATTATAAGTTTTTGTGACAATCTCGTCACCCTCTCTAATATTTACATCTTTCGATCCCGAATTTTTTGCAACATATCCTTTTTCTCCAACTTCTACACCGCCGTCATTATTTTCTTTGAGATTCCCGTTATTATCAAAATTCTTCTCGGCATAAATTACATCTGTTTTAGACTCGCCATCCAAGTAAGATTACCTAATTTATCCATTTTGTAAATATCTGTTGCTTCTCTACCATCCGGATCAATAAAACGAATAGGATTATTAAACGCATAATTAAATGGACTGTGACGGGTCATTTTCTCCGCCAACGGATCCACAACACCCCATCTTCCGATATCCGGCATATAGAATCTTGCACCATAGTCATACATTCCAGACTCTTGCAGTTCCTTTCCGTTGTACTTATAAGCCTTATATGAACCGCCAAAGAAAGCATCTTCTGTTTTCAAATGATTCATCCCAAACGGGTAATAATCGTTAGCATCTGTAATTTCAAGAATTCCTGCGCTGTTTCTTCCAAAGCTCATTCTATTATATGCCAAACGATATAATCGTGCGGGAGCTTGGGGGTATTATTATTTACAATTTAAATTATTTTCCTTTTCTCTTGGCATTGCAATAGAAGTTATTTCTTTTTTATAAATCAAAAGATTATCTTTACAAAAATAATAGTTTGCTGCTTTTTTCGAATCGTCTCTAATATATCCCATATCTTCGGTTAAAACTTTTACGGAGTCAATAACTTTATATTCAGATAGTTTTTTAATAATACTTGGATCTCTACCTTTTTTATCATCATACCAGCAAAATAATTTGCCTTTATAATCAATATATTGATCTTCAATTCTACCCTCAATAGAACCATTAACAATATATGTCTTATTGATATTGCCAATAATACTTATACCTACTATTCCAGAATTATATTCTTTAGAATTAATATGGAAAACTTTGTCTCTTTTTACCAAATAAGATGTATGATAAAAATCTATAATTGCATTTTTAATAGCAATTTCATTATTGCCAATTTGATATAATTCTTTTTTCCAAGTCGAACAACTTGAAAGAATTAAACTAAAAAAAATTAGTAAGCTGTATTTTTTCAT
>Ga0068627_1000328_pt1 | contig 10709 bp, 6 predicted proteins | sample InSIn1gowninarea_FD_77430 | JGI IMG/M metagenome (GOLD analysis project Ga0068627, IMG submission 77430) | Clean room microbial communities from NASA Spacecraft Assembly Facility at Jet Propulsion Laboratory, Pasadena, California, USA -... ... | reverse complement strand
TATTTCTCGACCATCTTTCTTCTGCCAAATTATCCTGTTCGTCAAAAGTAAAAGTTACCAAAGTTGTGTCAGTCTTGTTTTTAATCTTCAGCATTTTTTCGGGTAAACCTTTATCATTATAACTCCATAAGTGACTTTCCGAATTCTTGAAGGTTCCATCAAAATCCTCGCTTGTATTATTGGTTGCGGTTAATTTACCCGTATTATCGTATTCATATACAACCGTATTAATTGCATTTCTGCTGCTGTCTACTGTTCTTACAACCCTGTTATTCTGGTAGTAGCTTATGAAGTAAGACTCGGTGCTGCCTATAGTTGCAGACCGCGTAATAATTTGCTTTCCATCGTTAGTTATAGTCTGCTCTAAAACAAAATCTTTTGAAGGCATATTCCCCTCAAAACTTGTTGCATTAATACGCTTATATTGAAAAGCTCTTAAAAGTTTATATTGTTGATTGGTTTGTTTGGTACCTATAATATCAAGGTAGTAATATTGAGCATCAGCATAACTAGCCAACAAGATGAAAGAGGTAATCAGAAAGAAGTATTTCATACGTAATTTTTGAAGCAGTCAAAAATAACAGGTCAGATGTTAAGGAAAAAAACATTGATTTTAGGCAGGTGTTTGAAGAACTGAATTGTCTGTATTTTTATTCAAATTTTAACAGCGTTAGTCATCTCAAAAAAAAGAGCGTAGTGAATTTTTCGGCAAGGTGCAGCACTATCTAAAACGTACTCTTATGCCGGCATCTTCTAATTCTTTTTCGCATCGCAAAAAAATTAATTATCACATAAACTCAATAGAATGGCAGTAGAAAAAAGCTTTTTAAAACTGGTTGAAGTAATGGATGAATTGAGAGAAAAATGTCCATGGGATAAAAAGCAAACGATAGAAACTTTAAGGCCTTTGACAATAGAAGAGACTTACGAACTTACAGATGCGATTTCAGATAACGACTGGAAAGGGATAAAGGAGGAGTTGGGAGACATTATGCTTCACCTTATATTTTATGCTAAGATTGGAGCCGAACAACAACAGTTTACACTGCAGGATGTACTTGATGGGATTGTTGAGAAGTTAGTAAGAAGGCATCCCCATATTTATGGCGACGTTTCAGTTAAGAACGATGAGGATGTAAAAAAGAACTGGGAGCAGATAAAAATGCAGGAGGGAAAAAAATCAGTTTTAAGTGGCGTTCCAAAATCATTGCCGGCAGTGGTAAAAGCTACCCGCATACAAGATAAAGCGCGGCAGGTAGGATTTGAATGGGAAAATAAAGAAGATGTTTGGAAAAAAGTAGAGGAGGAAATACAGGAATTGCATGAAGCAGTTGCTGAAAATGATGTAGCACACATAGAGGAAGAATTTGGAGATGTACTCTTTAGTATGATTAATTACGCACGTTTTTTGCAGATCGACGCCGAAGGAGTTTTAGAAAAGACAAACAAGAAATTTATCGCGAGGTTTACTTCAATGCAAGAAGAAGCAAACAGTCAAAATAAAAGCCTTGGCGAAATGTCTCTTGCTGAAATGGATGATCTCTGGAACCAGGTAAAACGTAACAGACCTAAGTGATAGCAATTATAAAAAAAAGCTTTTACAGAAATGGCTACCTGCTAATAATTGCAGCATGGTTATATACGATATCATTTATATTTTCTAATTATTGGTTCTACACGCTATCTCCTGAAAGAGTTAAAAGCCAACTCGAAACTTTTATTGCAAAGAGCGAAAAAAAGTTCGAAAAATTTTGTGGCGACACTGTATTGCTAAAAGCTATCTCAGTTAATAACTGGGAACCTAAAACGGTAGTTGATTATTTTTCAGATGATGTTGGTGTATTTCTCTACAGCAGAAACGATGTTGGCAACCTGTTACTCGATTTTTGGAACAGCAACAAAGTTCTTCCTGACAATAAGGACCTGTCTAAACCAGACGGGAATTACTTTGCAGAATATTCTAACGGACAGTTTGAGTTTATAAAAAAGACTTTTCAATTAAACGGAAAGCAGGTGATCGCTGTCGCTGTGATACCCCTGCATTGGGAGTACTTCTTTAAAAATAAATATCTCACCTCCGGCTTCCCTACTTCTGCAAATGTAGAAAACAGGTACAAGCTGGTAAGATCGAACGCGCAGCTTTATGTAAAGAACAGCGATGGAAAAGTTCTATTTGGATTAAATGAAAGAGAGCATGTTACCAATATTAGTCCCGGTTGGTTGTCCCTTTCTTTGAGAGTATTAGGGGTAATTTTTGTATTAATCTTTTTGAATGTCACAGGACTTGAAATAGTTGATAAAAAAGGTTGGATTAAAGGATTTATTTTTCTAGCAGGAATAATTCTCTTTCTAAGGTCTCTTAGTTACCTGTTCCCTTTTCCCTTCAACTTTAGAAACCTTGATCTCTTTCTTCCATACACTTATGCGTCAAGCAATTTACACCGGTCTTTGGGCGATCTACTCGTAAACGTAATTCTCCTGTATTGGATAGTAAGCTTCTTTAAACTGCCGGCTATCAAGTATATCAAAAGTTTACGCAGTTTTACAGGCACCAAAGGATGGTGGGTAAACTTTCTATTATCAATTTTTTTGATAGTGCTTGCGTTTACATCAGCGGAGTTGATTAGAAGTCTAATAGTGGACTCGCAAATTTCTTATGACGTAACCGATTTCTTCAGACTCAACATATACTCATTTCTAAGTTTCATAATCCTGGGGCTAATAGTTTTAACCTTCTTTCACCTTAGCCATGTTGCTTTATTTTTACTTAGTAAGTGTGTTGATTGTCCTGCGTATGCCCGGTATCTTTTGGTTGCTATAACCGGGTTTTTGTACTTGTCAATAAAACTTAATGATCCTTCTTCATTAAGTAACCTGTTCGTGCTTTTATGGTTACTGGGTTATATGCTTATAATGCATAAAAGAATGGAGGACATCTTTGTTCCTATTATTCGTTCTTCGTTCTTTTTAATTTGGTTGATATTTTTTGCAGCCAGTATTTCTGGTCTCATCATATTTCAAAATCACTATAAGGAGTTAGAGAAACAAAAGCAGGAAGCAGAAAAACTGGCTGAAGAAGCGGACCCACTGGCGCAAAACGTAATGGGCATTGGCATCACTAACATTACCGAGGATTTTTTGGCGGAAAACTTCGCACGGCTCAACAATGAGAATTCAAGTAAAATTATTAAAGACAGTCTTATCAACGAAAATTTCTCCACCTTTTTAAACCGCTATGATACCAGGTTGTTCACGTTCGATAATTACTTTCATCCCTTGTATAACGAGGACTCTACCGAGTATAGCGATTTAAATAGTTTAATCAGCAGGGGTAAAAAAACCGCGTACAGCGATCTCTTCTATTTTCAAAATGCCAATTATAATTTCAGCTTTCTATACAAGAAAGAAATAAAGGACGCGCAGCAAAATACACTTGGCTATTTTTTTGTAGTGGCCGAGCCCAAGAAATATAAAAACCAGGCGCTGTTTCCTGAATTGTTTAAACAGGTTAAAAGCGCAGAAGAAGACCTTGACCGCACCTATGCCGTTTATAATAAGGGCGTGTTGATGAGTAGTGTGGGAGATTATAATTTTTTATCACGGATACCAAAAGAGAAGCTTTTAAGGCAGGAGTATAGAGAAGAACGTAAGGGTGATTATAACGAGCTTTGGTATAATGCCGGAAGCAACAAGATGGTGATCATTGTTAAGAATGCTTCATTTTTTATCGAATCTATCACCTTGTTTGCCTACCTCTTCGGCTCGTTTCTTTTTATCATCGTATTGTTCCAGGTAGGGCGTTTCTTGGTTCGCTTCAAGTTTAGTTACAAGGCACTGAAGAAAGGATTGAAATTAAATTTCAGGCACCAGATACAAAGCGCCATCATTTTTATAAGCATATTTTCTTTTTTGGTGATAGGTATAGCTACCATTTCGTTTTATATCAACCGATTTAAGCAGACTAACCAGGAGCGACTCGTAAAAGCAATTAAGATATTGGGCGATGAAATTGAAACGCAGGTAGCCAATCACAGTATTTCTGATGATGCTATTAAGATTTATGAATTGGGAGCAGGTAGCGAACTTGAAAGAACATTTAAAGAAATAACAGAGATCCATAACGTTGACGCTAACTTTTTTGACCTTAATGGTAACATGCGGGTATCTACGCAGCCATACATGTACAACAAGGGAATCTTGAGCCGCATGATGGATCCTAACGCCTTTTACAAGCTTCGCTATAAGCACGAGATCCAGGTAATACAAGAAGAGAATGTGAGCGATTTTGCTTACCTGAGTGTATATGTTCCTATTAAAGATGAAGACGGACAATTGTATGCCTACCTCAACATACCTTACCTCAATACACAAAAAGAGCTGAACCAGGAGATCTCTAACTTCCTTGTTACGCTGATTGTTTTAAACGCTTTCATTTTTGTTATAGCGGGTGCTATTTCTGTGTTGTTAACTAACCGCATTACCAATTCATTCACGCTGATCGGCAGCAAAATGAAAGAGATCAATCTGGGCAAAGCCAATGAAGAAATTACATGGAGTACCAACGATGAGATTGGCGCACTTGTGAACGAGTATAACAAGATGGTGAAAAAGTTAGAGGAAAGTGCTCATGCATTGGCCAAAAGTGAAAGGGAAGGAGCGTGGCGTGAAATGGCGAGGCAAGTAGCGCACGAAATAAAAAACCCTTTAACACCGATGAAGCTGAGCATTCAATACATGCAGCGAGCTTTTAAGGAAAAAAACCCAAACAGTGAGGCAATGGCAGAAAGGGTTTCTGCGACGCTGGTTGAACAGATTGACCAACTGGCAAAAATAGCGTCGGACTTTTCGCAGTTCGCCAACATAGGCAACGTAAAAATGGAAGAGTTTGACATTAATGAGATCCTGCATTCTCTTATTAACTTATACAGCGCCAACGAAAGGTTGAATATTGTTTTTAATCATCCGCCTCAAAATGCTGTTATAAGTGCCGATCGCACGCAGATTAACAGACTTTTTACCAACCTGTTTCAAAATGCAATAGAGGCATCAGAAGGGCAACCGCAAGTAGATATTACGATTAATGAAACCATTACAGCTAATAAGTTACAGATAGACATTATAGATAAGGGAAGCGGAATACCGGCAGAAAAACGCGCTAATATATTCACTCCAAACTTTACCACAAAATCCTCCGGCACCGGTCTGGGACTTGCCATGTGCAAAGGAATAGTGGAGAAAGCAAACGGCAGAATATGGTTTGATACAGAGGACGGAATAGGAACCACTTTTCATGTGCTGTTACCGCTGGTAGGTTTTCCTGACGCTTAGGCAAACAAAAGGAGCCAACCTTTCTCCGGTCGCTCCTTTTGTTTAAAGATTATGGGCTAGCTCGCCTCATTACCACTAACCGTTCCCCTGTTGTCCAGTTTATTATACTCGTTATTGTCTTCCTGTTTTCTTTGCTGCATTGTATCCTGCTCGTTTGAGTTCGCTTGCCTGCTGCCTTTTAAATGCCCGTTATCGTCCTCAGCCTCAAACCGGCGTGTATCTACAGGACTCACTTTTGTAGTGTCGATATCTGCATTATTTCTTGTTTCCATAGTCTTGTTTTTTTGATTTACCATCAAAAGTATTCAAAACCCTTGCCGCCCTCAAAAGCCAAAAAAAGACCAGGTTCCTGTTATTTCCTTTCAATCCTCAAAAATCCCTCATCCCGGTGATAAAAAAAGAAGCCCGATGAAAAACACCGGGCTTCCCTCTATTTCTTCTTTGATCATTGAAAATCCTACGAACCTACGCTCTTAATAGGGCTTCGCTTCAGTAGCCATTTCTTCAGCTTGTTTAACCGCTTCCTCTTTCTGAGCATTGGTGCCCGCAGCAGCTTTACCGTTCTCTTTCATCATCATTTCTTTTTCCTGCATCATCATCTCTTTGGCTTTCTTTATTCCATCAGCTACACGTTGTCCATACTCAGGGTCGCACTTGGTACATAAGTCAATCATTTTATCCTGGATGATTTTATTTGCTGGCGCAAGCGCATTTGCAAGATTAGAAATAAGGTCGTCTCTTTCCCAATCTTCAAAAGTTCTGTATCGTTCTCCTGCTTGTTTAAAATCATTGGGTCTGTCTATTTTTTGACGAACAAGGCTGCCTGAATAAGAAGGAGTGTGCTCTTTACCCGCTGGTGCTGCTTCTCTTAAACCTCCCAAATTTGAAGGCTCATAATTTATGTGAGGATTTAAGCCGGGAACAATGTCCTGGTGATAAGCCATTTGACCATCCCGTTGATTGGTTGCCACCTTTTTAATAGGGGCGTTTATGGGCAGTTGCAAATAGTTGGGGCCTACCCTGTAACGTTGGGTGTCAGAATACGAGAACGTGCGGCCTTGCAGCATCTTATCGTCAGAAAAGTCGAGTCCATCAACTAATACACCGGTACCAAAAGCTGATTGTTCTACCTCAGCAAAAAAGTTAACCGGGTTTCTGTTTAAAGTCATTTTGCCTACAGGCATCCATGGAAACTGGTCCTGCGGCCACAGTTTAGTGTCGTCAAGCGGGTCGAAGTCTAATTCCGGATGTTCGCCATCTTCCATTATCTGAACGTTCAGCTCCCATTGAGGAAAATCGCCTCTCTCTATGGCTTCGTATAAATCCTGGGTAGCATGGTTGAAGTTCTTGCCTTGTATCTCCTGTGCCTGCGCTTGTGTGAGGTTTTTTATGCCCTGCAATGGTTCCCAATGATATTTCACTAATACACCCACACCATCACTATTAACCCACTTATAAGTATTTACACCAGAGCCCTGCATCTGCCTGTAATTGGCGGGTATACCCCAAGGTGAAAACAGGAAGGTAACCATATGCATGGCTTCGGGAGTATTCGATATAAAATCAAAAATACGCTCTCCACTTTGAATGTTTGTAACCGGATCGGGCTTTTGCGAATGAATGAGATCAGGGAACTTTATGGCATCACGAATGAAAAATATTTTAAGATTATTACCGACCAGATCCCAGTTGCCATCTTCGGTATAAAATTTAACTGCAAACCCCCGGGGGTCTCTTAAAGTTTCAGGGGAGTGGATACCATGCCCTACAGTTGAAAATCTCACAAACACAGGTGTCTGTTTGCCCTTTTCCTGGAAAAGCTTGGCCCTGGTGTATTTTGAAACAGGTTCGTTACCCACCATTCCGTACGATTCAAAAACGCCGTGTGCACCCGAACCGCGGGCGTGTACAACCCTTTCAGGAATACGTTCCCGATCGAAGTGCGACATTTTTTCAAGGAACTGGTAGTTCTCTAAGGTTGCGGGACCGCGATTTCCCACCGTACGCAGACTTTGGTTATTATACACCGGGTGCCCCTGCCTGGTAGTTAGGATATCGGAGCCCTGGTTTTCTCCGTTACCTGAACTGCCATTGCTTTGGGATTGATTCTGCTTACCATTTTCTGCTGGTATCATTTAAAATAATTTAAAGGGTGAAACATGTCTTGTTCATGAACTTTCTCTGCACGTATATATTCATAACTAAATTGTAGAAAAAGTTGCCGGATAACAGTAGCCGCAAAAAAAATACCGTTTTAGCCTTTTGAATTGGCTATGCAACTACTCCCGAAACGCACAGAATAGAAGTAAAGCCGATTGCAGTGAGAAATTTTGCGGCGTGATAATGTTAAGCAGGAATATAAAATGAATAAAGTCTGTTTTAAACAAGGCACTTACGATTGAACTTTCTCGCTGCCGATTACATTCTCTCCGGAACACGAATACCTAGTAAATGCATGGCAGTTTTTATGGTTTGAGCGGTAAAACAAGCCAACTGCAATCTCAACTCTTTTTTCTGCGGGGTTTCAGCATTGGCAATTGAATGTTCAGTATAGAACGAATTGAATGTTTTAGCAAGATTGAAAACATACATAGCAATCTTAGACGGATCATGGTCTGTACCTGCTTCTGTAACAATAAGCGGGAATTGTTCCAGAAGAATGAGTATGTCTTTTTCAAGCGGCAACAGTTCCGGTGCAAGATGGGCACCCTGGGGTTGTTCTTTTCTAAGAATGCTTTTTATACGTGCATGGGTGTATTGAACGAACGGACCGGTGAAACCTTGTAATTCTATACTTTCCTGCGGATTAAACACCATCCGCTTTTTAGGATCTACTCTAAGCAAAAAAAACTTTAAAGCACCTAAGCCAATTGTTTCATACAACTCTATTAATTCGGCTTCAGTGAAACCTTCTGTTTTTCCCTGTTCTTTGGTTTTTTCTTTAGCTACCTCAATCATTGTGTTTACCAGGTCATCTGCATCTACAACCGTTCCTTCGCGGCTTTTCATTTTGCCGGTTGGCAGTTCTACCATCCCATAGCTTAAGTGAGTAATTCCATCAGCATAAGGAGCACCCAACTTTTGCATTATCAACTTCAGCACTTTCAGATGATAGTTTTGTTCATCGCCAACCACATAGATGCTTTCATCTATTTTGTATTCCTTGTATTTCAATTGCGCCAGGCCCAGGTCCTGTGTAATGTAAACCGATGTGCCGTCCCTTCTCAGTACCAGCTTCTGGTCCAGTCCGTCTTCAGTTAAATCTATCCAAACGCTGCCATCATCTTTCCTAAACAAAACTCCTTTCTGAAGCCCTTCCTCCACAATATCTTTCCCCAGCAAGTACAAGTCGCTTTCGTAATAAGTTTTATCAAAGTCGCTGCCTATTCTTTTGTAGGTTTCATCAAAGCCTGCATACACCCAACTGTTCATCTTTTTCCATAACGAAAGCACTTCTTCATCTCCTTGCTCCCATTTCAGAAGCATCTGTTTTGCCTCTTTCATAATGGGTGTGTTGTTTCGTGCAATCTCGTTTAACTCACTTTTTATTTCATTGTATTTTTCCTTATTCTGGCTTCGTTCCGCATGCTCTAGTGCATCTACTAAAGCAAATATTTTTGTCTCTTCTTCAGCAGTAAAGTGCTCCAGTTCCCTGCCTTCCAACTGGTCATAAACAAGCAGTGCTTCAGCCTTTAAATCTTCTTCAAATCTTACATAATAGTCTCCTACAAGATGGTCGCCTTTCTTACCAGTGCTTTCGGGTGTAGCTCCTTTTGCATGTTTTTGCCAGGCAAGCATGCTTTTGCAAATATGAATTCCACGATCATTTACAATGCAGGTTTTAATCACTTCATTGCCCGATGCTTTTAAGATCTCTGCAGTGCTCCAACCCAAAAAATTGTTTCTTAAATGGCCCAGGTGCAAGGGCTTATTAGTATTGGGTGAAGAATATTCCACCATCACTTTCCGGTCGTTCTTTGGAGCTTTCCCATAGTCTTGGTTGGCAAATTGTTGGTGCAGAAAATCGGTCCAGTAAGCGACTGAAATGGAAAGATTTAAAAAGCCTTTTATGACATTAAATCCTGAAAACAGGTGATGATTCTTTTCAACTATGTATTTACCCAATTCCTGCCCAAGAGCTTTAGGAGATTTTTTTAACTGCTTAACAAACGCAAAAAGTACGATGGTATATTCACCTTCAAATTCAGGTTTTGTAGCATTAACTAATATGGCTCTTTCATCAATTTCAAATTTATACAACTCATTTATTGCTACAACTGCAGCCTGTTTTATCTTAGAAACTACGCTCATTCTTTTTAACTGTTTGGCCGCCAAAAGTACAATTTACAACGCTTATCTTTGCGCCCCATTTTAGTTAGAGAGGCTAATGAATAATTTTTTGCTGAGCGTTATCGATTTTTTTTATCCCCTGTTTAGAAAGTTTATGCCCTTGCAAACTTTCAGGTACGCAGCTTGCGGAGGCGCTAACACACTGCTCGATATTTTTCTTTTCAGTGTTTTCGAAAACAAGTTTAAGCAGTATGGCATCATGCATTTCGGTTATTTTGCCATCAGCCCTCACATTGCAGCTATGATTGCTGCTTTCTGCATTACTTTCCCAATTGGTTTTTATTACAGCCGCTATCTTGTTTTTAGTGAAAGCAATCTGCGCGGAAGAGTTCAGTTAATCAGGTATTTTTCAATGGTGCTAGCCTGCATCGCTCTTAACTATATGTTCTTAAAATTCTTTATAGAGCAACTGAATATTCATCCAATTATCTCTAAAATAATAACGACCGCCTTTGTTGTTACGTTTAGTTATTTAAGTCAGAAGCATTTTACATTCAAGACCAAAAAGATTAAGCATCATACTATTCAATAAAGATTTTTTGGGGACCAGCAGAAGTATATTAATATAACTTTTGTTGTGTCACTCACTTGTGCTTTTTGTTCTTTGGGCCGCGAGTGAAAGAGACAGCATATCTAACTTTTACACCGTTATACTGTAAAACGATTGCAGTAATAATCAAGGGTCTTGCTCTTAATATATTTCTCTCTGGTGCTCAAACTTCGGCAAAAAAGATTGATTCAAAAATGCAAGTCCTTTAATTAGTCGCAGCATCAGCATTCAATTTACCCCAGCCATAGCTGCTGCTTTTATTTGGATAGCCACTTGATGTTATCACTAACTTATTTACCAATTGATCTCTTGAATAAGAAGGGAATTTACTCCACACAAGGGCAGCAATACCCGCGGCTGTGGCGGTAGCAACAGATGAGCTGGTAAACACAATGATTGAGGTAGCTAAAGAAAAAACCAAAGAACAGGGAAAAACAGAAGGTTTCACTGAAGCCGAATTAATAGAGTTGTATGAAACAAT
>Ga0068627_1000326_pt1 | contig 10724 bp, 12 predicted proteins | sample InSIn1gowninarea_FD_77430 | JGI IMG/M metagenome (GOLD analysis project Ga0068627, IMG submission 77430) | Clean room microbial communities from NASA Spacecraft Assembly Facility at Jet Propulsion Laboratory, Pasadena, California, USA -... ... | reverse complement strand
CTTTGAGAGAATGTTGCACCAAGTTAAATGCAGTTGTCCCAAAATAGCTAGCCCACCATGGGCTCATCAAGTTGTTGGTAGAATATTCCCTACACACATACACTATCCCTATAGCAGTCTAAACACCAACAAAAATCCTTAAAGGGAATAGTGAACACAATATATTTAGATTGATACTTCCTTTTCTCCATCCCTTCTAATGAGCTCTAGTATTGCAGCAATAATGTTTCAACTCCCGGGGCTTGCTTCTTTACTTTCACCAACCTGGTACTTCATAAAAAACTTGGAAGCAAAGGTGTTGAATGCACAAGTACTAGCTCTTACTGTAGGCTATTACTTAATTATCTAGCGTAAGTTCATTAGGAGCTTAAGCTAACTTCTATGATTTCTCAAAAGAAGATTTAACTGTGATTAAAGGAAACTAACTCTATAGGGGCTATTCTACTTGCAAAAGGCGAAGGAAAACTGAAATGAAATGCAATATTTAGCAAAACATAGTAAACCCTAATTTTGTAAGAAAAGATATGGAAACTACTGAAATGGGTGCCATTGAATATTGAAAATGAAAATTTCATTTATTAAAGCTACTTCTGAGGAGAAATGAGAAGAAATCATATTTTGTACTTTTGAGTATTTTTATGTGAAAATATTATGATTGTGATTTGACTACTTGTGACTATGGAGAGGGTTGGTGGAAAAAGAAGATGGAGTTGGCTTTTGGTGGAAAAATAAGATGGTGAGAAAGGTGTGGAGAGTCCTAAGAAGCCCTTAGTACTGTTATGAAGACTTCCACTATGATCAGACTTCAAAAAATCACTCACAGGAAATTCTATAGGAGGTTGCAAGGGATCTACAGAAGATTCTATGGGAGGATCTACAAGAGGAGGCCAAGAGTGGGTTTTGGAGGTTTGAAGGTGGAAAAATGATGGGAAAATGGAAATGAAGGCTAGATGAAGGTGTTGAGGGGTCTAGAACTTTGTTAATGAGGATCAGGAATAAAGGAGATGGTTGGATTTGTTCAAAGGGCAAGGAGGCAACTTTGTGGAAAAACACAAAAATTAGTGCACATTGGCGAAATGTGGTGAATGAGTAGGGAAATATTGAGAGATGAACTATTACAAGTTGTGTTATGGAGGAATGGTAAGCTGGAATGTCCTCTAAGTGAGTTTCACAATTACTTCTCAAAACTGACCAAAGAAAGAACCGAAAAAGATATTTTTGTCTATTTTAACCTCAATTCTTACCTAAAACCAGAGAAATGTTGAATAGAAATTTATGATAAGAATATTATGTGAGAAAACCATGGTAAATAAACATAAAATGATCTAAGCATGTGAATCCAAACTAATATCAACCTCTCCAACTTCAAATATCACATTAGCAATTGCATGAAGGGAAAAAACTATGTTTTTGGTGGAAACAATAGTGCCTTGACCTCAAATCATAGTCCCAAGGAGGGAGAAAGGGATCAAGACCTGTTTTTAACCTTTTTGGATATTTTCCTATCACTGCAAAAAACTATTTAAGCAACTTGAAGCAAAAACAACTATTCTAATCATCAAAAGAAACCTAATCTAATGAAGCAAAATGAACCTAAACAATAAAAATTATCTCATGAATGGAAGAAAAAGCATATAAATACAAATAAGAGGTGTTGGGTAGCTGGGGTAGGGCTCTTACCCAAGAGCTTCAGCCCTCAATAAAATATTAGTGCTGGTTCAAAACTTGGTTTATCTTCATTTATCCAAAAATAGTAGTTACGTCACAAAATTGTCTTCAAAAAGAGATTGAAAATGAGGTGAGTACAAGGCTGCACAGAAGTGAAAAAATATACTATGAAATGCTAACTTACTAAGGCTTGAAGCCTTCTTATTTATACAAGTGGGGACTCCCAACAGTCCTCCTAAACTTAAGGAACTCAGCTACCTACAACTGAAGATAACAACAGCCCTACTTGACTTGCTCGACTACCCCTTGGAATCATCAATGTGGGGCTTTGTACTCCGAGCTATTGATGAAAAATTTGAGGGAGGGGGTAATTAACGATGGAGACACCCCTCCTATAAGTCCTCATCCCTATTTCCTCAATTTTGGTTGTCATTTTGCTCCTAAATTCCTGGTCCTTGTCCAAAATTGTCCAACAAATCTGTAATAAACACTCATTATCATCAAGGGCTCACTTAGCTCCTTTGCCATGATTTTATAAATTTCCATTGCCCTCTTTTCTTCATGGTTCAACCAAGAAGCCATAGCCATGAGCTGTAGGTCTCCTAATCTAGCATTTGGATCCCATAAATTCATGTCAGGAAGTGCCATGTTGTGTAGATAAAATTCTACTACCTTGGCTTTATCCTCAACTAAACTACTATCACATAAATGCATAAACTAACCATAATTTTGGAATGGGATGGTGCCCCTTTGGGCCAATTTTTTAATATGGAATTGGATCCACTGGTCTATGAGATACAGTAAATAGGCTCTAGCTATTTTTCTACACTACGAGGCCTCTATCACCCAACTAATCATGTAGGCCATCTGGTCTTCCTTTTCATGCAATTTCTTTTGCAAAATCTACGCTTCAATCGTTGCCTGAGATTCTTTTTCTTGTTGTTGTTTCATCAATGTTTCAACATCAATCTATGGTTCCTCTTCTCACTGATGTTTCTCTGTTGCTTCATTATCTGCTAGGGGTCCTTCTTGTTGTTGCTGCCCTTCCAAGATTGGCAACTTGTTTACCCCTTCAGGTTCTAGTTCCTGTAACTACTTTTTTAACGGTTCATTTTCTTCTTGTAGTTGGGATCTTCTAATGTTCTCATTGTGCCTTACCATGCCTAACTCCCTACTCAACTCTCTCAACTTGTTTTCCATGTGCCCTATATCTTCAACTCCTTTAGATTTAGCAATCTACATCCAAGTGTGGGTCCTGACCCTTTATTTTTCTAATTCAAAGAAAAGAGGCACAACGAATTTTTGTGGGATGATCTTCCCACTTTCTAGAAGATTGTAATAGGAGCATAAATTAGGCTGAGGGCTTGGCTTAGGTATTTCTTTTTCCTTCCCTTCCCCTTGTGACTATTCTCCTGCCTTCTTTTTCAATTTTTTAGTTTCTTTAAGCTTGGCCAGTGTCTCCTGTAGAGAGGTTTGTGCCTCCAATAGAACTGCTTTGGAGTCCATCAATTTGACTCATTCCTTCGGGGTGCAGGTTTTGGGACTCCCTCTATTGTAGGTTATAGAGATTTTGGAGGGATATTCCTCCTTTTTCACAGTAGGTTCATCCTCAATGATAATGGGTTCTTTTGATGGTGGCTGGGGCTTGCCCCTCTTAATCCTGGTGCTCCTCTAGGCTTTGAAATACATATATGTTTGTCTTTTTCTCTTTCCCTTTTGCTTAGCTAGAGTTTTCAATACAACAAGCATAGTTGTTGCTTCCCTTGCCAGTGTCTCAGTGGACACTTCTTTTTGCGATTATTCTTCTTCATCCTCTACAGTTTTTCCTGTGTCTATTGTTTCTATTTTTGTCTCTGCTATCTTTAGTGGTGTTTTCTCCTTTTCTTGCTGAGTTTCTGCTTTCCTATTGTAGTCTTTTTCTGAGATTTCTTGGGCTTCTTCTTCTCACCTTTTGTCCTCTTCCTATTCTCTGCTTTTGATGCTATTTTCTTTTCTACCTTCAATTCAACTGTGGTTTTGTCAAGTTTCTCCTATTATTTCTATTTCTCTTTGTTTCTCCTTTTGTTTGAATATCTTGTGCCTCCAAATGAATTTCCTTCTCAAGTTCCTCTGTCTGCTCCTCCTCTTCACTGCTAGATGGGCTAAGATCATCAATAAGAGTTTTGATGTCATCTTCTCTGGACACGTTCCTAAAAATTTTCCATGCTATAGGGATAGTGTATGTGTGTAGGGAATATTCTACCAACAACTTGATGAGCCCATGGTGGGCTAGCTATTTTGGGACAACTGCATTTAACTTGGTGCAACATTCTCTCAAAGAGTGGAGGAGGAAATATGGGAGGTTGATTTTTCTCGTTGTAGGTAGGTCCATCCCATATCTCAATTCGTGCAATAACCTGAAGGGATAACCATAAACTATATTGAATCTTCCTTCACAAGTGATATATTTCATGATTTGGTAGCTGACCTTACTCCATGGAGGAGGTATTCTTGTCCTTCTAACCCCATTCTTATCCTCTACAGGATTCTCATCAGCTGAAAAATGTCCTTTTAGCAACCTGTCCTAAGGGTTTTTCTTCTTTGCTCCAGGGGAACCAAAGTGGAAGACCTGTGATTCTGCTAATAAAATTTGGTGTAAGCTCTAGGGTCAGACCCCTAAAACTAATTGTAGCATGTGTTTTGGAATGAGGTCTTGAGGATAATAGAAATTTTTCAGTCATCTCTTCGTCATAACCATGAATTCTCTCAAAGAAAGACATCTAGTTTTCCCTGGTGAAGAGGGCCACCACTTCGGGGTGCGAATGCAATTTGTTGGAGTTCAAAGGATCCTTTCTCATAAAATATCCTAGCATGGGGTTTAGTGGTTTCTGAAAATTCTTGGGTGTGGTAGAAGGCAACAACTTCCAAATTTGGAAATATAGGGATAGATGAGTTTGTTTTTTTTTAAACAAGAGAGAGAATTTCCCATGTTCTTCTTTTTCTCACAACATCAATTATCAATTTTTCCCTCTCTTCAAACTATTTTTAACCTGAATTTGCTTCTCGGTTTTTGGAAAAAAAATCAAGAATTTGAGAGAACAAAAAATATATAACGCAATGTTTTTTAGAGTAGAGAGACTTGGAAAATTTGTTTTTCCACACGATTGGTTTCTATGGTTGCATCCTTTTTTTATAGAAGAATGTGAGGAAGAAAAAGATAGATTTTGAATGCAGAGAAGAAAATGGAGAGACTATGTAGAACTCAGAAAAACACAAGTAGACTTTTGAACTTCTCTTTCCTTTCTTTTTTCAACCCAATACTTTACTTTTAACCCACCACCTTGTATAAATATATCATATCCAGAGTGGGTTTCTGAGCCTACCTCAATTCACGCTCAAATTTTGACAAAAATTCCAAATTTTTCTTCTGCAGAGCTCCTCTATGGCTTTCCTATAGAAAACCTCTTGTAGATGGTGTTCCTTCTCCTTTAGAATGCAGTAGTGCTCCTGTAGATCCCGATAGGTGGGAGGGTTTTGAAAATTTTGTAGAAAATGATTGCTTCGCTATTCTGAAGGTGGTAGGTGAGTACTGCAATCGAGAGATCATCAACGCAAATGAAACAAAAGGTGGTGGAGGCTTAGACCACACTCTACTTAAGCTGGTGGCATAATCTACGGTGACGAGGTGAGGTGCCAAATGGGTACATTATCCCCATCCAGACCATTGGTCGTACACTAGTTTCATTATGGTTTTTCATGTTGCCTAACTGCCATCACCTCCATTCTTCCCATTATACACCACCACCACTACCAGTTCTGATTTTTTCTTCCCGAGTTGATGAGCCACATGTGCTGACTACGTATCTGAACTATTGTTTGAATTACACGAGACTCATTTAAACTCCACAAGGGTGGTTTGAAGTGAATGACGGTGGCTAGTTAGTTTGCCACCGATTTTGTTTAATTGTGACCATTCCAATGGTTTGTGCAGTTCATAAATAATGTTCATGCAATCAAGGAATAAGTTTAGCCACTTACCTGTTAGTCATTGTTGTGCTCTACATGCTAGACTTTGGCACTTCATTTTCTCATTGTTGTTTTCGTGGGTGCTCTGTATGCTCGGACATTGGCTTATTCTAGTGATGTTTGAATCAGGCTTTATTTTTTGCATGCTGCATACATCTTGGCTACGCTAACCCTGTCTCTGGAGTTTGTTTTTCAAAGGGATCAGCTGCTACAGGAATCCTACAGGATTTCTAGTAGTTGCTTCTCCTTCTAAAATTTCAGGTTGATGCTTGAGTAGGGACTAAAACGACGTCGAAGAAGGTTCAGAATGAAAGGAATAATAGCTAGAAGGCATCGAGTAAGAATAAGTAAAGAACGTTGTTGCTTTATTTACCATCATTTTTTTGTGTTTGAAGGATGAAAGAAATGGTATTTGTCTATTTTTCTATGTAAGGAAAGAAAAAATTATTGGAAATGTGGGTGTGCAGAGATGGAATGGAGAAGTAGGAGGATGAATGGTGGTAGGGAGGTCCACCAGCCTTTTGAACAAATTTCTAGCCCTCAAATTCTTTCCTAAACTCAATTTTGAGCTCTCTGTGATTTCTATAGGAGCCTCCTGTAGAATGCACAGAGTTTCCTGTAGGATGCGAAATTTTCAGAACAGGTGGGACCAAGGCCTGGGAAAAGATAAGGGTGATGGAGGAGTGAAATATCAAGGGTGTATGCAACCTGCCCATGTCCTTTTCTTCTTGTGTGACTTTCCTGCACTCTGTAATTTATTCAAAAGAAGATAGGTTGTTTTCTGTTTTTTCTTTTCTTTTTTTTCCTTTTTTTGTGAGACAGCTGGGGTGCCTCCAGGAGGTTTTCACCCTTACTTCTTGCCTTCAGCACCTCCAAGAGGTTTCCACCCAGGGATCTTTTATTATTTTTCTGTTTTTTCTTTCTTCTTTTTCCTTTTTTTTCATTTTCTTTTAACTCAGCGTGTGGGTGGAGTGGAGGTAAAGACCTGCTTCACTACCAACACTGTTTTCCTCAGATTTCCAATGAATTCTTGCTTGGAAAGGGGCTTCCTATAGATATTCAACCTATGCCCACTGACGAGAATGGGGATGGCTTCTTCATCAATGGTCTAGATCAGGACTGAACCATTGTCATTGCATTTTTCTACTGTGTATGATCCCAACCATCTTGTCCTTAGTTCTCCCTTGAAACTTTTATATCTTGAATCATATAGCAGTGCCCAATCTCCTTGTTGGAATTTTTTTCTTTGAGGTTTTCTTTCATGCCATATTTTTCTTTGAAGTTGGACTACTTCTAAGTGGAGAAGGGCTTGTAATCTCTATTCATCCAATCCATTTAGCTGAAGCAATCATTAATTTTCTACATGGCTAATATCTAGATCTAGCTTAGTGGCCATCCTGGTCCACACCCCCTCCTTGGTCGTATCCTCCTCAATACTAGGCTTATCCAGTTGCTCATTAATTTCACTCTTATTCTCAGACACAATCTCAGTGGAATGAACCTCATCAAGGGTGGAGGGCCCAGTACAACTCTCCTCTCACTCTTTTTCCTCCACCACCTGCTCAACCACAACCATTACCTCCTGTTCCACCAAGACAACCCCAAATACCTGCTCAACCAAACCCGAACCCCAACAACAGATAGGCCTAGTAGGTATATAGCGGAGAAACATCATGCTCGAACTATGATGTGGAGATTTATGAGATTAAACTATGATTTGAGAAGGTTCTCCCAGATAGCCAACCTCCCCCTAAGGAGGAAGAGGAAGAAAAGCAGGAACATGAACCAAAAGTCACGTCACCCTTTTCTGAGAGACTAATTAGAACCACACAACCGTCCCCAGAAGAAACTAAACTTCTGGGAGAATTGAAACAGTTATGTGTAAAAATACTGCTTCTCCAAGCCATAAAGGATGTGCCTATATACAACAATATAATAAAGAAGAATTGCTTCAAGAACCTAGGTAGGCGCAAGAGAGATGCCCCAACTATCAATATCATAGGACAACTGTTTGACCTGATATTGGGGCAGGTGATATGTCAAAAATATCTAGACCCTGGGAGTCCTATAGTTGATGTCCACATTAATGGTACCGTAATCCCTCATACCTTGATTGATCTAGGGGTTTCCATTAATGTGATGACTAGCTACACTATGCTCAAACTCAACCTTTAGGGTTCCCTAAGAAAGACCTCAATAGTACTGCAATTAGAAGACCGCTCCACTGTGACCCATGAGGGGATTGTGGAAGATGTAATGCTATCTATTGATTATTGGGAGTACCCTTCCAAAGGAAAAGCTCATTGGGTATCCTCTCATCCTAGGAATACCTTGGTTGGCTACTACATATGCCTACTTCAGTTGTCGAGCTAGTGCTATATCCTCCTGCCCAACTTATGCTAGAGCATGATTTACCTCCTTTGTTGGAGGAGGAAGATGAGGATGAATTCTATTCCGCACTATTTTTCACTATGGAAGCTACCATGGGGGGTCCACAAACCGAGGATGATCTTGTTGAAAATTTTATTGAGAATCCACCCCCCAATGTGTTGCCATTAGAAGAGTTGGTGAAAGAAACCCAAGCCAATGCTTTAGGTTATCTCTGTGTGGCTGTTCCAACCCCTCTCCAGGTCAAGAATGTGGAATTTAGCGTAGAAAGAACCTTGAAGATCAACTCATCCCTATCCATCTCTTAGGAGAAAGAACTGTGTAGCTTATTGAAAAATCACTTGGATGCTTTTTCTTGGAGCTATAAGGAGATGAAAGGAGTCCACCCTTTAGTCTATACTCATCACATTTACATTAAAGAAGATTGTAAACCAGTCAGGAAGCCTCAAAGGAGGATGAATCTAGCCCTTAAGGACATTGTTAAAGAAGAATTGCAAAAGTTGTTGGATGTAGGATTCATCTACCCCATCTTTAACAGTGAATGGATTTCTCCTTTGGTGCTAGTGTCAAAGAAAAATAGGAAGTGGAGAATCTATGTAGATAATCGAGAACTAAACAAGGCCACCAAGAAGGACCATTTCCCTTTGCATTTCATAGATCAAGTGTTATATGGCCTAGCAGGGAAGAAGTTCTTCTCCTTCCTAGATGGGTTTAGCGAGTACAACCAGATGCAAATCAGCCCGGAAGACTAAGATAAGACAACTTTCACTTGTCCCTGGGGTACTTTTTCCTACCGGGTCCTTCCTTTTGGGTTGTGCAATGCTCCTGCCACTTTCCAGAGAGTAGTTCTGAGAATATTTGTTGAACTGGTTCATGATTCAGTGGAAATCTATATGGATGACTTTACCCCTTATGGTTCTAACTTCGAGGAATATTTAACTAACCTGGGAAAAGTTTTAGCCAAATGTATTGAAATTAACCTATCCCTCAGTCCTGAAAAGTGCAAATTCCTAATGACTGAAGGGACCATGCTAAGTCATACAATTTCTCAGCAAGGATTACAGGTGGATCCCAACAAGATTTCTATCATCCAAATGGTCCCACCTCCTCAAAATGTAATAGATGTTTCGAGTTTTCTAGGCTTACTAGGGTATTATTAAAGATTCATTAAGGATTTTAGTAAGCTAGCCTCGCCATTGTTTGGTTTTTTGGGAAAAGATGATGAGTTCATATGGACTGAAAACTGTCAAGAGGCTCTGGATGCCTTGAAATATAAACTGGTAACTTCCCTAATTTTGAGAGGTCCCAACTAGGCCCTACCTTTCCAGATTTAGATAGATGCTTCGAATAAAGTCATAGGAGCAGCCTTAGGGAAAGTTGAAGAGAGGCTTCCTTATGCGATATACTTTGTCAGTAAAAACCTGTCCAAGGCAGAATTAAACCATATTGTAACTAAAACAGAGCTCCTAGATGTAATCTATTCCCTAAATAAGTTCAGACACCACATCACTGGCTATCAAACATTCGTACACACTGATCATGTTGCAATTAGGTATTTGATGAATAAACTGGATGTAAATGCTCGTATCATTAGATGGTTACTTTTATTGCAGTAATTTGATTTGACCTTTATTGATAAGCCAGGTAAGGAAAATGTTGTTACTAATTTTCTGTATAGACTAGATCCACCTACAGGTGCAGAAGGAATGGTGGATGATCAAATTCCAGATAAACACCTATTTTCTATTTCAGTATTCTCTCAATGGTTTGTTGATAAAGAAAACTATTTGGTTTTAACACAGTTTCCGCCACACCTGTCCTCAAAAGAGAACAGTAAGATCATGTGGAAAGGTGCCCCATTCACCTGGATTGGGGGCAATATTTTTAAACTTGGCCCAAATCAAATTTTGAGGCGATGTGTCAGGGAGTAGGAATTTTTTGACGTCCTCCTAACCTGTCATGATGGGCCCTGTGGGGGCCACTTTGCAGCAAAGAGGACTGCCTTCAAAATTGTGCAAGCAGGTTACTATTGGCCCACTCTTCATCAAGATGTCAGGAGATATATAAGCCAATGTGATCGATGCTAAAGGATGGGGAAACCTACTCCAAGGGATGAGATGCCCCTGCAACGTCAAGTGACTTTCGAGCCATTTAAGACGTGGGGCATGGACTTTGTGGGTCCTATGAAGGCTCCTTCAAAATGGAAATCTTACATCATTGTGTGTACTAATTATCTAACAAAATGGCTAGAAACAAAGGCGATCATGGTAGCAACAAAAGAAAAAGTAGCTGAATTTTTGAGGGAAAATATCTTCTACATGTTTGGTTATCCAAGAGAGTTAGTCACAGATCAAGGGAGTCGGTTTACCTCTAATCTAGTTGAAAACTTGCTCACGCATCACAATATTAAGCACAGAACTTCCAACCCTTATCATCCACAAGCAAATGGATAGGTGAAAGTCACTAACAGATCTTTAGAAGGGATTTTGACTAAGGTAGTGAGCAGCAGCAAAAAATATTGGGCAGATTGACTGGTTGAGGCCATCTAGGCCTATAAAACCACCTGGAAAACCACCATAAGGTTCATACCCTATGAGCTAGTCTATGGGAATAAGGCTCTACTGTCAATAGAATTTGAATATAACACATTAAGGATGGTAGCT
>Ga0068627_1000320_pt1 | contig 10769 bp, 9 predicted proteins | sample InSIn1gowninarea_FD_77430 | JGI IMG/M metagenome (GOLD analysis project Ga0068627, IMG submission 77430) | Clean room microbial communities from NASA Spacecraft Assembly Facility at Jet Propulsion Laboratory, Pasadena, California, USA -... ... | reverse complement strand
GCTGAAGATTATTGTGGTCCACTGCTGTCATTCCTTTAGAATTTATACTTTCAGAAACTAAACTCCATGTTTTTGAGAGGATTTTGCCTATTCTTGGGTTTTGATCTTTAAATATACTTTTGAATTTTTTTCGGTACTGAATTTTGGTAGTCAAATTTTTCCGTATAGAATCAAATTCGAATTCGTATTTAGTAACTATGCGACAGAGTAATCTGCTCTCTATGATTTGGTCCCAAGAAAGATGCCTAAATAAGCTTTTGGAAGGTCTTATGGACTTTGTGTTTTTTTCTGCTCTTGGCTATATTGCTCTCTGGGCTTTACAGACTCATTTCCAGCTTACAACAGGTTTCTTGCTTTAGCTTTTTTGTGCATTCTACCTTGAATTAGAGACTGGCTCCTCTCAGTGATTTTGTTATATGTCCAATGTGTCTGGTGTTCTCTCGCATATTTCAAAATTTGCATATCTGTAACTATTTTCCGGTGTTTTTGTATTTCTTTTGAGGACTCACAGGCTACTACTTTATGTACCTCATCAGGTTTCTTATATTGCCTTAATATAATTTATATCACTTTTTCTTCTGAAAAAAAAAACTATGCGAAAGAGTACTCAATTTGAAAACATTAGTAAAATAAGGAAATATAATGTTAGTAAAATAAGGAGATCGCTGAGTCAGTGGTCAAAATTTACACGCCTAGGGGAGAGCGGTGAGTAGTAGGACTAGAATTTGTATCTCTTAATTTTGATAGAACATGAAATTAAATATTTCATAGTTTGATATTTTCTTTTGTTTTTTTATGTTTTTGTTCATATTAATTTTTGTATTTTTTTTATGACCATGATTTTAATTTATGATGTGAAATTTGTATTCTTGGTTCATTAATCTAGTTAATAATTAATAACATGTTAAATTTGATACTCAATTAAGTTGGAGAAAAATAAATTAAAATATTGTCAAAAAATATTAAATTTCAATAAACTCAAACTAATATGGGTTTGACAAAAAAACTCAATGTAATTTCTTACCACCTGTAGAGCTCGAGGGATAATGAGACTCTAACCCAATTAACCAACCAGAAGGAAAAAATATAAAATTAAAATAATATTTTTTTTAATAATATCTAATGTTAGAAAATGTAATTTAATTTTTTGCCAAACAAAAATGAATCCAATGTCAATGCAATATCAAATTCTTTATACCTTGCCTATGGCAAGGATAATAAGGAGAATTTAAGATAGAAATATGGAGATTACTTGTAATAAAAATTGGCAACATAAAACATTGAGATTATATATATATCACTTCAATTAATACATAGAAATATTAGTTTTATTCATATTTTCTGAGATTTGAATCTTTTCTATAACATTTATTAAATTAATTTAGAAATATAAATTAAATGATTAGTAAATTTTGATAGACATGAATCCATAATAAGCATCAAAACATTTATTTCATGATACATCTTACATTATAAAAATTACTTAAATTATATTTTTATTTTAAATTATTATTATTATTATTGATTATAAAAATTTCATATATGTGTTAAAAATATATACATTTAAAAAAGCACGTAACAAAATTCTTGATTATGGAATTTGTCTTATTTTACCATGGAAATTCTTAATATGAAAATAAGTTTTGTTTCGATCCAAAAACGGATGTTCCAAGTGCAGTTCCAATTTGGGTCAAATTCCCCCATCTCCCATTACACTGTTGGGGAGATGAATCTGTTAAAGCCATAGGAAATGTAGTGGGAAAGTATATAGACAGATGTGAACCAAAGGATAACATGCATGCATGTGCCGGAATATGTGTGGAAGTGGATCTTGGAAAGGGACTACCAGAAGCAATAAAGATAAAGGTCGATCAATGGACGCACATGCAATAGCTAAACTATGAGCAGATCCCATTCAAATGCAAGGTATGTCACGAGTATGGTCATTTTGCAAACATGTGTCATAAAAAAAAAAAAAGTGAAAATGTTGAGAACAAGAAAATACCTAGGAGCAAGTAAAATGGAAAAAACCCATCAACAAACTATACATATCAATCATATCACAACATAGGAACCAAATGAAACCACCACTCAATCACCTACTATTGTTATCCCTTCACCCCTCACAACCCCGAATCCCTTTGGGCCTTTGGGAGAAGACCCTTCATCTCCCAGATCCTCATCACACCCCTTTAACCCCATCGCTCTTTCTCCCACTCCTTCAATCCCACACTCCCCTCTTCCCCCTCCCTCAATGGACTGTATTTTAACCAGAAACCAAGCTAAAGAAAACCCCCAAACCAATGAACATAAAAAAAAGTGGGCATAAAATCTAATAAGGAAATAAGGGATGAAACAGCGGCCAAAGAGATGGCCTTAGGAACTCAGCAACCAATGAAACCCTTTCTCGGGAAAAATTCAGGAAATAACGAGAAAAATCAGCAAAGAGGGAAGGGCATCACTCACCACCAAATCAGTAAATAATGATAGTGGTCTCTTGGAATTGTCGTGGCCTAGGCACTCCCTTTAAAGCAAATGCAACTAGAGACATCCTAATCAAAGAAGTGCTGGACATTCTCATGATTCAAGAGACCAAAACAAGTAGTCAAGAAAATAGAAAACTAATACAAAAGTTAAGAAACTATGAAGGAATAGTGCTAGAGGCTACAGGAGCATCAGGATGAATATGTACATTATGGGAAAAAAGAAAATGGGAACTGATAAGTCAAAAAATCAATAAACATTGGATCAAAACAGTTTTAAAAGATCTCAATACAAAGGAAATATACAACATCATAAATGTATATGGCCCAAATCACTACAAAGAAAAAGAACATTGTTGGAGTTAGATAAAAGAAGAATTAACAGAGAGACAAAACTGGAAAACAATTCTTGGAGCGGATCTAAATTTGATAAGAAACACAGAGGAAAAATTTGGAGGGATTTTCCATGCAGATCCATCAGGAGAAGCTCTAGAAGAAATAATGGAGCAACACAAGTTAATTGACATCCCTCCAAGTAATGGGAAATATACATGGAGCAACAAAATAATAGGAAAGAGTAATATCAATGAAAGGTTGGACAGAATCTTAGTCCAAGAAAATATAGTTGTTGATTTTACCTCGGTGAAATCCAAGATCATTCACACAACTGCCTGAGACCACAAGACTGTAGTAATAAGTTTGGGCATTTTGGAGAACCAAGGCCCACTCCCTTTCAGATATAATCCGAATTGGGACAGCAATGAAGAATTTAGAAATCAAATCAAAGAGGGATGGTCAAAAAGCATCACAGGATCTCCCCACTATGTGTGGGAAACAAAGTTAAAAAATCTAAGGATGAATTTAAAAATATGGGCAAGAGAGAACGACATTCGAAACAAAGCAAGGAAAATAGAATTGCAAAAAGGAATGGACATCATACAAAAAGAAAAGTAAAACAAAGAGGAAAACAAACATGACTACCCACAAGAAAAATAATTATTTTCAGAAATATATAGGCAGAATAAAAAGGAAGAAGAAGAGGTCAGAATGAAGTCTAGATGTTTATGGCTGAATTTAGGGGACAAGAATACCACTTTTTTCATAATTCAATGAAAATCAGACGTGCTAGAAATCAGATAGATCAAATCAAATTTGATGGGCAAGAGATTAAAGGATTAGAGGAATTAAAAATTGAAACTCATAATCACTTCAAAGAGTTATTAATAGCAAATGAACAACAAGTAGACAATGAATATTTTTTACAAAACATACAAAAAAAATTAGTGATGAGCAAAATTCATAAATAAATAAATATATTTATGAAGAAGTGACAGAAGCAATTTGGTGTCTTCACCCTAATAAGGCTCCGGGGCTTGATGGGTGTACAATTGCTTTCTATAGACAACACTGGAATATTAAAAAATATTTCATGAGAATGGCAAGAAATGTTTTCAAAAAAAATGGGAGGAAATACAAAATCTTCATTTCTGACACTTATTCCTGAAGAGGCCAACCCAACTACCTTCAACAGATTTAGACCAATATATCTTTGTAACTCCTCTTACAAAATTCTTTCAAAAATCCTTGCAAATAGAATTAAGAGAGTTCTTCCTTGAAATCATTTCGGAAAACCAGGGCGGTTTTGTCCCCAAGCAGAAAATTATAGACAGTGTGATCATCATCCAAGAAGCCATCCATGGCAGCATCCAAAGGAAAGAGAAAGGAATTATTGTAAAGCTGGATATGGCAAATTCCTTTAGAGTCAGACACAATTATTTAGCAACAGTTTTAAAAAAATTTGGTTTCTTGCCAGATATAATAGAGACCATACAGGCTTGCATCTCAACCCCTTAGATATCTCCCCTAATAAATGGTAGGCCCAATAAATTCTTCCTAAGCTCAAGAGAGCCGAGACAAGGATGCCCTTTATCCCCATTTCTATATATCATCATGGCTGAAACTTTAAGTGCAGCGTTGGAAAATCAAAGAAGGGAAAAAAATCACAGGTATACAAATAACAAAAGGTGTCAAAAATGTAAACCATTCCCTTTTTGCTGATGACACTCTTCTTCTGGGAGGGGTGTCAAGTATAATAGCAAGAAGATTAAAAAAAGTTCTAGATGATTTTCTTCATGTCTCAGGTGGAATGCTAAATAATACAAAATGTAAAATATACGGTTGGAATACTCCACCAAGAATTATGCAAAATATCTCTCAAATTTTGGAAATCCCAGTACAAGAAATATGGACGCATTTTACACATCTTGGACTTCCAATAGCCAAGGAGAATGTCAAAACCAAAGTCTGGATCAATCAAGTGGAAAAAACGAAGGACAATTCAAAAGTGGGGAATGATGTGGTTTAATCTGGCTGGCAGAGTGATTATGATCAACGCACTCCTATTAGCTCTCCCTCTTTATTAGTATGCGATTATCCTAGCTCTGGCAAGCGCACATAAACAAATGGAACTAATCATAAGAATCTTTTTATGGCAAGGAGGAAAGCAAGAGAATAAAAAATTCAGCCTAGTAAAATGGGACCAAGTCACTCTTCCTTATGAATAGGGAGACCTATCAATTCGCTTACCAGGCTTAATGAATATTGCATTAGGGATGAAAATAATATGGAGAATTATAAGTGGAAGGGAAAGATGGTCAGAAAAATCCCTTGCCATGAAATATCTTAATCATCCCAGAACAAAGCTAATAACATAATCCATTCCTGTTAGGCCCTGCACACAAGTTTGGAAACTAGTAAAGAAGATAATCTCTCTTATGAGACACCATATTTCTAAAAGACCAGGGAATGGTAAATCAACAACAATTTGGGATGATCGAATAATGGGAAGAGAGCCCCTAAAACTCCAATAAGACCTTCTAGGCTTACAGATTTGGATGGATGAAAGAAGTTTAAATACTCTACATTCAATCTCATCTTGGGACCAGAACAATTGGCTTGAATGGCAAATCCCATTACTACCAAAAAATTTAAAAGGTTAATGGGAGAAATTAAAACTCCACCTCACAAGGGCAGTGCCCATAAGCAGTGAGGAAGATGATGATTATGTGTGGGATCCAAATGGAGGAGACCTCATGGTAAAAATAGGGTATAAAGTTCTCCAAGATCAGAAAAATCAGTAGGAATGGAGCTTATGGAAGGTAATCTGGAAATCTGATTGCCTCCCTAAAATCAAAGCATTCACTTGGACACTCCTCAAAGGGAAAGTCCTAACCTCTGATAACTTTAAAAAAAAAGGAATCCAAGGCCCATTTAGATGTGTCATGTGTATGACAGAGGAAGAGTAAATTCAACACCTTTTCTTGGATTGCAGGGTCACTAGGGAATGTTGGAACCAGATAACGAATCCACTGGAAATTAATATAAACTTCACAAACCAGCTCCCAGATCTTTTCAAAATATGGGAGAAAAGCTATCCTTACTCAAAGAAAAATAAGGCCACAATAATTAGGATTTGTAAATGCCTCCCCTCAGTTCTGTGTTGGCAGATTTGGTTAGCCAGAAAAAAAAAGTATATTTAAAGATCAAAACCCAAGAATAGGCAAAATCCTCTCAAAAACATGGAGTTTAGTTTCTGAAAGTATAAATTCTAAAGGAATGACAGCAGTGGACCACAATAATCTTCAGCAAGAAGAGAGAGATTGGTATGGTAAAATAATCCTAGAAAACAAGGGAACAACAGGACCAAAGAAAACACCCACAAAAAAGAACTGGAAATTAAGGATGAACGAAAAATAATTTGAAGAGTGGAGGAAAAGACAAAAAAGCTTCAGTCTCTTTTTCGATGGTGCTTCAAAAAATAACCCAGGAAAATCAGGTGCAGGTGGAGTAATCACTGATTCAGATGGGAAAATGATTGTTTCATATGAATGGGGCCTAGGAGAATCCACAAACAACAAAGCAGAAGCCTATAGTCTTTTCCTAGGCACAAAGATTTTAAAAAAACATGCAATCAAATATCCTATAATAATAGGCGATTCTGCAATCGTTATTGAAGCAATGGTAAAGGACAAAAGTCCTAGCAACACTGCCATCAATAAAATTTATCAAAGGATCATATCGAATATAAAAGGACTGGGAAATATCACTTTCAAACATGTGTTGAGAGATCAAAATCAAGAGGCCGTCATCCTCACCAACAAGGCCTCTGAAAGAGTAGTTGGGAGCGTTAAGGAAAATAATGAAACTTTTTGCCTCTCCATCCCATGATCTCCAACTCTCAACGCTCTCCTTGATGAAAGAGAAAAGAAAAAATGGAAAAAGGCATGATAAAATAGCTGAAAATCATGAAAAAAATATCCCAATCAGGAAGATTACAACTCCAAATCAAATAGAAGATATGTTCTTAGATGCACTCAAACAGTATCTTTAGGAACCTGAGCATAAAATCCAATCAATAAACAAAATCTCCAAAACACGCAAGTCAAGGTTCACATGCATCCTCATCTTCTGAGCAGAGCCGACATATGTATTTTCAATGTTAAGCTACATGAAAGTAATGGTTTTAAAAATGGTATCTGAATGATCATTCACAGCAACAGTACAAGCACCTCAACGAGAATTAACATGCCTAACATTCTAAATATCAGCTTAAATATCGATGCTTTGCTCGATAAGAAGGCTAAAGTTTCTAGTTCACTGTCTCATTCAAACATTGAAGCTTTATATCAATTAGGTTCTTCCTCTTTTCTTTATCTCCAGTTGCTCTATCTCAAGATAGTTTTCTAGCTAATCCCAAAATCCGTCATACGAAACTCTCTCCATTTTCTCACTATCAGCTCTCTGTTACATCTAGTTCTCTGTGTATTTTCCCGCATCCTAGTATTCTCAGGCTCTCCTCCCCATTTCTTTCTCCATCATCCTGTCCGCTATGTCATAGCAGAGACTTATCTTTCAGTTGCCCACCACTTGTTCCATCAGCACCATCTTAGTTCTAGCACTTTCGAACATTTAGCCCATGACAAATACTTGGTTCACATTCTAGGCATAAAACAAGTTCAATGCATTTCTGGGTCTTCAAAAAAGCTGTTGGACGCTCCTCAAGCAAAAGGCAACACCAGTTTGAACTACCACAACAAGATCAAAGGAGTAGAGCAAAAGAACTTCAATAAGAGTGCCCACAAAAGGAGCAAAAAAGATACGCACTACACAGTCACTCAAAGAATCACAATGTCTTGCAATCCAATAAAACGAGCTGAAAAGAATGAAAGTTTCCCAACCTATAGGGCTAATAGGTTTATGATCGGGAGGTTCAATCAAGCTTTGAAGGACCTCAGGGCAGAATTGAATATTGAGAATATGTACAAGCAAAGAGATATAGACAAGCAGGAAGTTGAGATAGCACAGCTCAAAGGCAACTGCAAGCACCTTGAGGAAGCGGTCGAATATATCAAATCACTCAACCAGAGTCAGCAATTGGAAACTTCCACTAAACACAGCAAGAAGCATCATCCTCAACAAGAGGAATCAGTTAATCAATTCTGGTGAACTAGTTTAATTTTAATGCATTGTACATTTATCTTACTATTAGGATAATTTGTAAGGCAATACACCAAGTTAGTCTTTGAAATCCACAGAAATATGGTGCCAAGTGTAGAAATAGGAAATGCGTTTCCAATTTTTGCTCTACACTTGAATCAATTTCCTTCCGAATGTAATAGGAGCTCGCTCCTACTTTTTTTGGCAATATAAACAATACCTGACAATGTTAAAATAAATAAATAGATAGTATATCAACATTAATAAAAAAAAATAGAGAAATAAATAATGATTTTCTTATTCTTTGATCTACACCAAAAACAATCCTAATGAATAAAGAAGAAAAAGGAGAAAATGTTTTAAAATGTGTACATATTCTTTTTAAGAAATTTGGATTAATTTAATTTATTTTTATTTTTTAAAATATTTTTTTCTTTAAAAATAGAAAACTTTTCATATGTTTTATATTAAAATATTGAATTAAATTATTCAAAACTTATTCAAAAAAACCTCTCATTTATAATTTATTAAAAAAAACACATTCTACAACATTATTTGGAATGGAATGTAATAACATCCCCATTGTAATGCCCAATGTAATGCAAATCCCCACACTGCCAACTTTCTTGACTTGTTAAGTCAACTAAACTATAGTGATTTAGGAGTGTTCTTTCTCTTCTTTTTTATCATAGAAATAAAATGTTAAAGAGTCACAATTAATCTCTTACTTTCTTAAGGTCTCATAGACTACATTGGCCTTAGTGTACTTTAATCATTATCATCATCATTAGTGTGAGATCTACTTTTCAAATGTATAACCCAACATTTTTGTATTTTTTTAGAATTAACACTCTATTGTAGGTTTGGTATCTTGGAACCAATTACATTCTCTATGACCAAAACAAATAACACAATTGCTAAAATCTATAGCTCTAGATAAATACAAAAGATGGTGCTACTTCACTTAATAAAAATGCTTAATAATAGATAAATACAAAAGATAGTGCTACTTCACTTAATAAAAATGCTTAATAATAAAAATGAAAATATGATGAACCAATTACATTCTATATGACCAAAACAATAACACAATTGCTAAAATCTATAACTCTTGATACAAAGGATAGTGTTACTTCACTTATGAAAATGCTTAATAATAAAAATGAAAATAAAAATATGATGCCTCACTTCTAAGTTCAATATCTATACATTGAAGCTTCAATTTAGAGATTTTAAGATAAGCAATAGTTATAAATTTATTGCCATTATATAATTACTATAAGCCTATATGTAAAACTGGAAGATATACAAGTGTTAATTCTAAAGCTAGACACTTGTTTAAATTTTCAAGTCTCAAATTTGGCCAAATAGATTGAATAAAATAACAATAAGACAACAACTTCTCAATAAAACATCATTTAACATCTTGTGATTACAAAAAGGTAACGACCCAATGATTGGAAAAAACATTGAAACATGTATTTAATAATAATTCATTTAAGCCATGCTCTTTCCATCTCCAACCAAGCAGTCAACTTATGTTAAGGGAGAGAGACTGGACCATTTCTCAAGTAATGGATGATCCATACAAATAGTGTAGCACGCATACAACTCTAAGACATAGGACATAGTGACCCATGAGTACGATATGCCTCGTGTGACTTCAGAATTCCATGAAACCACTACGTATGGACTGTTGGAAGTGGATGTGGCTTGTAGGAGAGAGAGATGCTCTCAATTTATCCATCAATTATTTTATAAGGGCTTGTTTTAGATGTCAATAACTTAGAAATTGATTACTTGAATACAATAAATAGAAATGGAAATTTAGCTTGAAAGTTGTGATATCTCTATCATTTTACTTATTAATCTCACTTAGTTAATTGGATGGATGGCATAAATTCTTTAGTTGTTAGATTTTATCAATTGCTAATGGTGACTGAAATTTTGTGGAAGTTAATAGAGCTATAACTAGGAATAGATTTTGACACCATAAAAATAACACAATCAATAATTAAATACAAATAATTACTTCGAATAATCTATATACCAAATCCAACATAAAATTTAATGTCACTATTATACATATTTTATTATAACAATCTATTGAATGTAAAAGTATATGAAATCCATCATACAATAACAAACACACATAATTGATATAGAGATTTTATTGGAAAACCAATTAGAAAATCCAAAATTTAAATGGTAGCGAAATTTTAGCACAGAAGAAAATAAAGTGGACTAAGGTAATAGAAATACCAACAAACCTAACTATTCATTTCTCATTCTTCACATTTTCTCTCTTATTTTCAATTTCTATTTTATTTAATTTCTTTCTGATTCCTATATTTCTCTATCCGATTATTTTCATTTTACATTTATTTAATATTTTCGAGTTACACTTTGCATTATTCTTTATAATTTATATAACATTCACTGGTAATTAATCACGTGATACTTCATCAAGCAAGGAGACTGAGTTAATGAAAAATGCTTTAGTTGTGTATCTTCAATGTCTTCTTTAGCTAAAAGAAATAACTTGACTCTTGAGCTTACATTTCTAATTCATTCACTCTCATGGTTTCATCATTCTGCATATTTTAGATGAACTCTTCTACCACCAACAATAATATTTCGAGCTTTTTAAAATACTGCAACCAACCAACCAATCTACCTAAAGATATTTGTAATGGCAAGGGTGCTGAGAATTATCTTTACATAAGTATCCTTTTGCTTACTCATATCACCGTCCAACCCTACTCGATGTCAACCCTTACTCAGAAACTT
>Ga0068627_1000319_pt1 | contig 10776 bp, 14 predicted proteins | sample InSIn1gowninarea_FD_77430 | JGI IMG/M metagenome (GOLD analysis project Ga0068627, IMG submission 77430) | Clean room microbial communities from NASA Spacecraft Assembly Facility at Jet Propulsion Laboratory, Pasadena, California, USA -... ... | reverse complement strand
TTACCGCTACGTCTTCGCCCCTTAGTACTATGCCAACTAAGTTTTGGCAACCGCCGCAATTAGCATAACGCTTCCTTCTTTTTTGTGCTATTAAGCACTCTCTTTTTCATTTCATTTACATAAGCATGGCTAAGTCTCGCTTAAGACCTAACCGCAAAAAGTATTACTCAAAGGCCACGAAAAACTGGCTATTTGATAAAAAGTCGAATATTCTCCTAATCATTTTTGGAGTATTTCTAACAATAATGGCAATACTTGCGGTGGTTGGAGCGATCATAAGATTCGCTAGAACAGTACTAAATTAAAATTCCAGAATGTTAAACAGAATTATAGATTTTTCAATTAATAATAAGTTAGTAATTGGAATATTCACCATCGCTTTAATTATTTGGGGCGTGTTTTCACTACAAAAGCTACCCATAGATGCAGTGCCTGATATAACCAATAACCAGGTGCAGGTTATCACCCTTAGCCCTTCTTTGGCTACCCAGGAAATAGAACAATTTATTTCTTATCCCATAGAACAAACCATGTCAACCATTCCTGAAATTCAGGAAGTCAGGTCTATCTCAAGATTTGGATTATCTGTGGTAACTCTCGTTTTCCATGACGAGGCCGATATTTACTGGGCGCGGCAACAGGTGGCCGAAAGGTTGCCGGAAGCAAAAAATAACATCCCGGAGGGAATGGGAAATCCCGAGATGTCTCCTATTTCTACAGGGCTTGGAGAGATTTACCAATATGTAATCCACCCGAAAAAAGGGTTCGAAGACAAGTTCGGCCCCACAGAGTTGCGTACCGTTCAGGATTGGATTATAAGACGACAACTATTGGGAACCCCGGGTATCGCCGAGGTAAACAGTTTTGGCGGCTTTGTAAAGCAGTACGAGATAGCTTTAAATATAGATAGATTAAGAAGCTACAACCTCTCTATTTCAGACATTTTTTCTGCCTTAGAGAAAAACAACCAAAATACAGGTGGTTCTTACATTGATAAAAAACCCAATGCCTACTTTATAAGAAGCGAAGGTTTAGTTACCAATTTAGGCGACATAGAGCGCATTGTAATAAAAAATACAGAAACGGGATTACCAATAACCATTCGCGATGTTGCTACTGTTCAGTTTGGAACTGCTAACAGGTACGGCGCTCTTACCAGAAACGATAAAGAAGCAGTTGGTGGAATTGTAATGATGCTTAAAGGAAGTAATTCTTCTGCCGTTGTTGAAAAGGTTAAGGAACGGATGGAACAGATAAAAAAATCTTTGCCTGAAGGTATTGCCGTTGAGCCGTTTTTGGATAGAAGTGAATTTGTAAGCCGTGCTATTGATACAGTAAAGAGAAACCTGATGGAAGGTGCTTTGATTGTAATTTTTGTGCTGGTTGTTTTCTTAGGTAACGTACGGTCTGGTTTGATTGTAGCCTCGGTTATTCCTCTGGCAATGCTATTTGCAATTTCGCTGATGAATGTATTTGGCGTTTCAGGCAATTTAATGAGTTTAGGCGCAATTGATTTCGGTTTAATTGTAGATGGAGCGGTTAAAATGCTTTTTGATGTGCCCTTCGGGAATACTTGTATTAATAGTTGTATTACAATCGTTTAAAATGGTAGTTCCACAACAAGAGCAACTACAGAAAGGGCTGCAATTATCAGCCAGATTATTCTGATCTTTATCTGTACATTTTTTAATAAACATAGCAGTACTATTATCAGTCTTTACCTTATCAGAGCAGCTTTCGCTTACCAATGATAAAGACAGAAAAAATATACTTAATATATACCAGAATAGTTTCACGGGTGCAAAGGTAAGAACCATGGATTAATAAAAAGCTAATTAAAAATGTTTCGCTGTTGCAATTGCTGATACATATTGCTTAATTTAAAAAAATGTTGTACTTCTGTTGGTTTTAAAGGTTAGACAAATGTTCATCCTTTGCAAAGGGAAGGAAGCTACTTGTTGGGTTACCTCGATAGTATAATATAATTGCCACTAAAGTTAACATCATTTATTGAAAAAAACCTAGGCAGTAGGAACATTGACAAAAAGGGGAACCAAATTCTTATCTGGTAGGTTGTCTGGCTACAAAATTGTTTTGCCTAAATAATTTTATTATCTCCTTTACTTCTTTGTGCACCATTACCTATATGAGGCATCTAATTAATTACTAAGACAAGGAAAGTTATTAATATCTGCACTCATTTTGTTTATTTTCTTGGTGTAAAAAATATTATAAACATTCCTATCACCGCAATTACAGAGCCAATTATATCATATTTATCAGGAACAACATTGTCAACTTTCCATCCCCAAATCACAGCCATTACAATGAAAATGCCTCCGTATGCTGCATATACCCTACCAAAGTTTGTAGGCTGCATGGTTGCTATAATACCATATAAAACCAGTGCTACTGCGCCCAGTAATCCTACCCATAAAGGTTTGTTTTCCTTTAGCCAAATCCATACGAGATAGCCTCCGCCGATTTCACATAAACCTGCAAGGATGAAAATAAATATTGACTGAAGGAAAGGCATAATGATAGATTTGTGAGAGTAATTTACAAAGCTTCATTTGCTTTTACCCTACTAACGTCTTGTAAGCTTCAGCATCTAATAAAGTATCCGCCTCTTTTGTATCTGTTAGCTTAATTTTTACCATCCAGCCTTCTGTATAAGATGCACTGTTTACTAATTCTGCTTTGTTCAATAATGTCTTGTTTACTTCTAAAACATCACCACTAACTGGCATAAATAAATCGGATGTGGTCTTTACTGCTTCTACTGAACCAAACACTTCATCTTTATTAAAATGAGCACCAATTGAAGGAAGGTCAACATAAACAATCTCACCTAACTCGCTTTGTGCAAATTCGGTAATGCCTATCGTTGCGGTTTCACCTTCTACTTTAAGCCATGTATGTTCTTTGGAATACTTGTAGTTTGTAGGAAAGTTCATCTGATTAGTTTTTGGTTATGTATTTTAACTGCTTAAAATGCTGAATGGATTAGGTAAATCATCGTTATGCGGAAGATTGTCAAGCTCGTCCTTTTTTTCATTTTCCTCTTTAGTTAACTCCTTTTTTGTTACAGCGTCGTCTCCAACTACAAGTTCTTTTAACTCCTCTTCTGTAACAACATGACTAGGGTCTTTTATATGTTTTTTTACAAGTTCAGCAGGGGTATGTTTTGTATTATTACCTGACTTTTCATTAGCAAGATTGTTCGTTTCCATAAAAAGATTATGTTTTTAAGTAAAGTTAGTAGCCTCTTCTTAACATTTCAGCATATTCATTGGGCAGTGGACTGTCTTCAACTGCTTTTGCTGCTTTCTCTACATCATAATCAAATCTTATAAACTCTACCTGAACTGCATCTTTGTTTGTAAAGCTGCTATCTGCATTGACGATAAGTATTACATAACCACCTTGTGGATTTCCGTCTTTTGGCTTACCTACAGAACCTATGTTGATTGCATGACGGTAGTGTGTGTTTTCTGTTGGCTCTGTTGGTAGTATTCTGTGGTAGGGTTTGTGAGTGTGTCCGAAGCACATAATATCTGCATCTGCTCCTTCCATTATTCTCATTAAACTCTTTTCATCCCTGTCTTCAAACAAGTATTCATTTATCTTCCTTGGACTGCCATGTACTAACAAAAGGTTTAGTTTGTCTTCGTTTAGCTGGAACTCCACTTTAATGTGTGCAGGTAATGTTCTTAGGTACTTCCTTTCCTCTGGCTTTACAATTGAGTTGGTGTAGCTAATGGATATTTTGCCCATATCTTTTTCATCATCTGTTTTATAAGCACATCCACATTCATCACTCATTAAACCAATGCCTTGGTCATAGTTTCCGGCAATTGTTGGGATGCCTCTACGTCTTATTTCGTTCACTACTTCATTTGCCCAAATGTTATAGCCTACCAAATCACCGAGGCAATAAATTGCATCAGGCTTTTGTTCTTCAATACTTTTTAAGCAGGCTTCCAAAGCAGGAAGGTTTGCATGAATGTCGCTGAAAAGTGCAATTCTCATTTTATTCGTAGTTTGAAATTTTAAAATAATTTAGGATTACTAATTTCTGGTTGGGCATGAGGGATTTCTGTTTTTCGGTACTCCACTTCAAAACTTCCTGTGAAGTATTGTCACTATAAATTGCTACTTGTGTTCGGGGTAAGTGAGTTATAACAAAATCATGAACATGATTATTGTCTGACTGAATTACATAACTAATATAAGTCTCCTGATTATTCATTTGCTAACGCTGTTTTAGTATAGTATTTTCTTCTTAACCAAAAAGCTACATTGACCAGTGCTATCAATGCCGGTACTTCAACCAATGGACCTATGACACCTGCAAAGGCTTGTCCGCTGTTGATACCAAAAACACCAATTGCTACTGCAATGGCTAATTCAAAATTGTTTCCTGCTGCTGTGAACGCTATAGATGCATTGGTGGAATAATCTGCTCCCATCTTCTTGCCCATGAAGAAGCTAACCAGGAACATGATTGCAAAGTATATGACTAAAGGAATGGCTATTCTGACAACATCGAAAGGAACTTGAACAATGGTTTCACCTTTAAGGCTAAACATTACAACGATTGTAAAGAGTAATGCAATCAATGTAATTGGTGATATGAACGGAATAAATTTGTTTTGATACCATTCTTCACCTTTTGCTTTTCTAAGTATGTATCTCGTAAGCACACCGGCTGCAAATGGAATACCTAAATAGATAGCAACACTTTCTGCAATCTGACTGATAGTGATATTTACTTCTGAACCTGTGATGCCAAATAATGGCGGGAGTACTGTAATAAATATATAAGCATAAACACTGTATAGTAACACTTGAAATATGCTGTTTAATGCTACTAAACCTGCTGCATATTCTCTGCTTCCCCCTGCAAGCTCGTTCCATACTATTACCATTGCAATACACCGTGCTAAGCCAATAAGAATTAAGCCTACCATGTATTCCGGCTTGTCGTGTAAAAAGAGTATAGCAAGAAAGAACATTAGTATTGGACCTATAATCCAATTAAGGAACAATGACATTCCTAAAACCTTTGTGTTCTTAAATACTTCTTTCAGCTTTTCATATCTCACCTTTGCAAAAGGTGGATACATCATCAGTATTAATCCTACGGCTAAAGGAATGTTTGTTGTCCCTGAAGAATATGAATTAATGAGTGTTGAAGATGAAGGAAAGAAGTAACTAATAGCCACGCCTAAAGCCATTGCTATAAAAATCCAAAGTGTTAAGTACCTGTCTAAGAAGCTCAACTTCTTTCTTTCATTTGCCGGAGCACAATTATTTGCTGCCATAATTCTATTGATTTTATAATTAACAACATCCACCACCCGGAGTACAACAAGCTGCCTCTTCTTTTACCGGCTTTTCAGCATATACTGTTATGCTTCTTATACCTGTACCTGATTGCTTAAATGCTGCAATTTGGTCTACTGATAAGTAGTTGCTTAAAATATCATTAGGGATAATGATTGCTTTGTCTTTTTGAACTGTGATGTTTGTAAAACCGTTTGCTTCGATTAGTTCTAAGTATACTTGTTTTTGTATAGCACCCGCAACACAGCCTGCATACATTTCGGCTGCTTCTCTTATCTCCTTTGGTAGCTGACCTTCTAAAACAATATCAGATATTGAGAAGTGACCTCCTGGCTTTAGAACTCTGTATATATCTTTTATGACACCGTCTTTGTTTGGTACTAAGTTTAGTACGCAGTTACTTACTATAACGTCCGCTGTGTTAGCTGTAACCGGAATCTTTTCTATATCTCCCTGCCTGAATTCTACATTATTAAAACCTCTTACTTCATTGTTTTGTCTTGCTCTATCAATCATGGCTGGTGTAAAGTCAATGCCTATAACTTTTCCTGTTTCTCCAGTTTCATTTCTTGCTATGAATGCATCATTACCTGCTCCGCTGCCTAAGTCTATTACTACATCACCTTTTTTGATTTTAGCAAACTGTGTTGGAAGACCACAACCTAATCCTAAATCAGCATCAGGGTTATAACCTTCTAATGTTGTATAATCATCAGCCATGATGTTATAGACTTCAGTGCTGCAGCCACCCGATCCACAACATGAAGAGGCATTCGTTTCTTTTTCCTGTAAGGCAATTTCTGAATACTTCTGCCTTACCATGTCTTTTACTTGTTCCTGCGTTTTCATTGTCTTTATATTTTTAAGTTATCGAAATATTACGATGATTATAAGCAAAAAAAAGGTCAGCAACAATTACTGCTACCTTTGTATGACTCAAACATTTGATTTAATACTGCCTGTGCTGCCTTCCATTCTTTAGCATCTATACAATAACAAACTTTTGCCCCCTCAATCTCTCCGGTTATTAAACCTGCTTCTTTTAGTTCCTTTAAATGTTGTGAAACTGTACTTTGAGAAAGCGGTATTTCATCCACAATGTCACCGCAAACACAAGCAGAACGTTTTGCCAATAGATTTAAGATGGCAATTCTTGCAGGGTGTGCCAATGCCTTTGCAATCTTTGCAAGTTTATTTTCCTTAACACTGAACTCGTATGATTTAGTTGCTCCCATAAGATTATCGTAAAAATACGATAAGAAATCAGACTACAAAATTTATTTTTGAGAAAGAGTTTTGTGCCCATCCACCACTTCGTAGAAGGTGAGTAAGTTTCTGTAATTGTCTACTGCTGGAAATTCCCTATGTCCCCAATACTGTTCCTGAACTACTGCATCCGGGCTGTGTAGCACTCCTTGCTTTTTATATTCGTCGTATAGTTCATTGATGCCTTGTACTTCAATCCTGCAACTTGCTGTACCGGCAATAAAAGTTTCTGCACCAGTCCAAATTGGCTTTAGTGCTAGGAAAATGCTTCTCCATTTCCAAGATTTATCACAAGCTTGCCAAAGATGTATTTCAATTGCATCACGAACCGCAATAGCAAATGTTTCTTCCTGGTGTCGAATATTAAAACCTAACTTGTTGCTATAGAAAACACATGAGGTTTTTATGTCTTTAACAGGCAATGCAGGTATGGTCTTTCGCATTTTCATAGCCTTTATTTTTTTGCGGTTTTATGCCTTATTAAATCAACAATAAAAAGCTCTTGGAGTAATCAGGAAAATTGTAATACCTACATAATAGTGCACAATTGAAAGCATTTGCAATTGTAGCTATTGATTTCGTCAATTTTGAATCACCTCTCCACAACAGGGTTTGTTCATTTGTATTGGTGGGCAAGGTGTAGTGCCGTAGCTGCAAAATACACAACAATCTCCCTGCTTTGGCTTTATTATTATATCACAATTTGTACAACTGTAGAAGTATTGACAAGCATTTGTAGGCATTTTTTCTTCTTTTTGAGTACCGCAGTTAGGACAAGTGATTGTTGACTGTAGTGTTATTGTTTTTTCCATGATTATTTCTTCTCACTAATTAGCTTGTAACCTTTTACTGTGTAGCCTGTTTTACTGATAGCTGCTTCTATTGTCTTTATATCCACTTTTGACAAATCAAAAGTTACTAAACTGTTCTTCGCGGCATATGAAGTTCTATAAGATAAAACACCTGCTATTTTCGCCAGTTGCGTGTTTACATGCTCTTCGCAACCTTCGCACGTCATGCCTTGTATTGAAAAGTTTACCTGTTGTTTGTTGTCAACAACCGCAATGGTCGCTGCCTGTACATTTGGCTTCGGATAAAACACTTTTGCATAAAGTGGAAAAGTCATCATTAAAATAGCAAAGACGGTTACTATGCTAAGGAAAGTTTTTGTCTGAAGAAAAGCTGTCTTTTTTGTTGTTTCACAGTTGCAATCCATATCGTTTTTTTTTGAAGGTTTAAGTTTTACATACCAAGCTAATGCAAGCACCGCTATTGATAATCCTATGAGGTATGGTCTTGCTGGTTCTATCCAAGAAAAGTTTGCAGCTATGCTGCTACTGCCTGCAATGAGTGCAATAACAGGTGTAATGCAACAAAGCGAAGCTGCAATTGCTGATAGTATTCCTGCACCTGTATATGTGCAGGGTGACTTTATGCTAATCATACTGTTTCCAGTTTTTGGGTTTGTATGTTTATGTGTTTAAAGAAGGGCTTTAAAATCTTTAGATTTTCCTGTGTTAGCGAGTAGTAGATTATTTGCCCTTCCTTTCTCGTTTCAACTATGTTTCCATCCTTCAATTTCCTTAGATGTTGCGAAGTTGCTGGGATGCTCATTCCTAAAATGTCTGCAAGGTCGCAAGGGCATAACTCATTTTCTTCTTCCAATAAGTAAATAATTTTCAGTCTTACTTCATTTCCTGCTAAAGCCAATATTTTTGAGAGGCTGGCAAATGACTTCTGCGCTGTCTTTAGTTTGCCTTTACAATTGTTGATCTGCTCCTGGTCTGCAAAAAGCCGAATACAAGTAGTGTCGTTCATGGAACGAAGGTAACGTGAATAATTATTTAAGCAAATGCTTAAATAAGGTTTAAGGTTCTTTTAAATGAAAAAGCTACCGAAGTAGCTTTATAAAAATGTTGTACAAATAACAGTTATTTCAATCTGTTCCGCTTTAAATTGTAGCCTTTTTCTTCCTTTTAAAAGACTTAAATTGAAATTTGGATAAATGAGAAGATTGCGATTCCTATGAAAATCAAAAAAAATAAGATCATTTTTGGTTTACTTAGCTGAACTTTAGCGAAGGAAAAAAAGCCAAATAAAAATTGAGTGGCGAAACCTACAAGCATTAAAAAGGGCATGTAAAGGAAGAAACTGCTTTTTCCGAAGCAAAGGATAAAGCTTAGGACTATAATTAGAGGGATGGTATAGTGAGCGGTTTTTTTTACTTCCTTAATGCCATTGCGCCACCTGTTTTTTTCCATACAAAAAGTTTTATTTTTAAAATATGACAAAAGGACCATTTCTTTAAGATGAAATTTGGACTATTGATTTCTATTCTTTGTATGTGCTCCGGGGTTCGGGCCCAACTGTCAACAGTGAGCAATAAAGGTAGGATAGTGTCTACTTATTTCAAGAAAGATACAGTTGTAAAAGAGTCAACTGAAGTGTTGGTAGATTCTTCTTTAGATGAAGTGGATATAGTGACAACGCAACCAGTACGCTTTCCTGAAGGTGTAGAAAGAATGTCTAACGTTGTTTTTCCTTTGAAGCGTATAAAAGCTACTTCCTTATTTGGCTTCAGGTATCATCCGATTAAAGGGGGAACAAAATTTCATTCGGGAATTGATTTAAAAGCAAATTACGAGGGTGTTTATGCTTTTAGTTCAGGCATTGTTGAGAGAGCTTCATATGATGCAAATGCTGGCAACTGTATTGTGCTTAATCATGGGGGAGGTATTAAAACAGTCTATGCGCATTTAAGCTATATAGGAGTATTTTCAAATCAAAGAGTGACCGCAGGTTCACTTATAGGGGTTTCAGGAAATACAGGAATGAGTACAGCGCCACATCTGCATTTTTCTATAAAATACAAAAACGCTCCGGTAGATCCGCGAAGCGTTTTTAAACTTATTTTGTAGACTGTTAAATAATCTTTCTGACTTTAGCCGCAATTCTGTCAAGGTCTTTCTTCATCTCTTCAACATCGTTACAAATATCAGATGTGTGTGTATTTCTACTTTGTTCCAAGAGCATTTTGGAGTCGAAGATTGATAAAAATAGCAAGTGAGGTTTTATCCCTTGTTTCTCGTAATAGTTTAAAATGTCAATTATTAGATCAGCGGAAACTCTTCCTTCACCCTCCATCCTTGAAATCATCACCTGGCTGGTACCTACAGCTTCGGCAAGTTCAAGCTGTGATATTTTTAAAACATCTTTACGGATTAAACGCGTTCTCTCAATAAGTTCTTCTTTAGTCATGTTAGTATAGATTCTACATCCTGAAATATTTTCTGCATATTTCGTAGAAGAAAGTTAGTTTTTTCGGTCTCGCTGCCAAAAGTATAAAATTTTGGTAATTCTTTATAGTGTTTCTTCTCGTTTTCTAACTCATGTAAGTCTAATGAGACCTTGCAATTGAATAAGTTAGGTTGATAGTCTTCGTAAGAAGCTCCATTGTCTCTGGCAACAATCCCAACAATTTCACCAGCGTTTAGGTTAGCAATTTTAGCTGCAGGAATGATGGGCTCTAATCTTTCATTGACACTTACACTTGTATTGTTTCTATTAACAGAAATTCCGTTACTTTCTTGTTTGATCTTACCGCAATAAGTAACATTTCCAAAATAATAACTTCCGGTTTAGGAAAAGACCGGTGGAACCGGGATCAGGAAAGCTTTGCCCAAAATACAAAGCTTGTTGAAACAGAATCTACTTTCAACATTCCTATGAAGTTCTACCATCAACGTAAGATTCAATCAGGATGGATAAATATTAATGCCTTCAGGGCAATGATGGTTATAGGCACACCTGGTTCCGGAAAGTCTGAAAGCGTAATTGTTCCTTTCATTAAACAATTTATGAAAAAGGGCTTCTCGATGCTAATTTATGACTTTAAGTACCCTGACCTTTCTAAAATAGCATACTTCCATTATAATAAAAACAGGGCTAACGGGGGAAAGCTTCAGGCTCATAATTTCCATGCAATTAACCTGGATAATGTAGAACAATCGGAAAGAGTTAACCCTCTTCACTCAAAATACATTCGGACATTGGCGGATGCTTCGGAAACGGCTGAGGCTATAATCAATGCTTTAACCAAAACTGACAAAAGCTCTGGCTCTTCACAGTTCTTTACACAGAGCGCTATTAACTTTTTAGCAG
>Ga0068627_1000316_pt1 | contig 10787 bp, 8 predicted proteins | sample InSIn1gowninarea_FD_77430 | JGI IMG/M metagenome (GOLD analysis project Ga0068627, IMG submission 77430) | Clean room microbial communities from NASA Spacecraft Assembly Facility at Jet Propulsion Laboratory, Pasadena, California, USA -... ... | reverse complement strand
GACCTTACACCCTAAACCTTAAACCTTAAACCTTTGTCTTTGTCCTTTCCTTCCTAAATTTGGGTACGAAAAATTATAGATATGAGTGTAGCGGAAATGAAAAAAACAATTTTAGAGAAAGTAGAAACCTTGACTGAACAACAGTTAGTTGAATTAAATCATTTTGTTGATTCAATCAATCAAACTCCTCCTAAAGAATATGATCTACTGCCACATGTAGAGAGTATTGTTGCCGAAAGACAAGAAGTGTTGAAAAAACTTGCACAATGATCTCACTGGAGCAGGCATTGCAAATACATATTATTGCCATTGAAAATTTTGGAGGGGCTAATGGAGTTAGGGACTTAGGCGGTTTGGAATCAGCTTTAGCACGTCCCTTTCAAACATTTGGAAAAACTGACCTATACCCTACCCCTTTTGAAAAAGCAGCGGCAATTGGTGAAAGCATCATTATGAATCATCCTTTTATTGACGGAAATAAAAGGACAGGATATTTATTAATGGAAGCCCTGTTAAGATATGGAGGTTTTAGGATTATAGCCAATGATTTGGAATTGTATAACTTTGTTATTAGCGTCTCCACTGGAAACATGTCCTTTGATATGATTGCGAAATGGCTTAAGGAAAACAGCGTGGAGGTTTAACAATGAAAACAGCAAGCAATATCAATGTTCTCACCAAGTTTTTCAACTCCGACTTTATTGATTTCTTCGACAGAAACGTAAAAAGCTACCCCGGCAAAACCTCCATTAAGTTCAACATTATAGAGCCGAAAGACAATTTGAAGCTAAGCCTTTATACTTTGGCAAATGGAGTGACGATGAATGATGAAATTGTGCATTGGTTGGAGGAGAATCAGGATGTTGATGTCTCAGTGGTAACAATATAGTATTCCTTCTTAATACTCCCTTTAGGGTTGGCATCAGGACATGGATATGCAGGTGGTGATGGCGTAGGCCCCACTGTATTAGGCGTAAGGAGGGATTCTTATGGATTGTTTATTAGGACGAAGCCTCGAACTTAACTTCGGGTATCCCTAACAAATGAACGAACGTGGCATGGGTGTCCGCTCTTGGCTAAGAAACTGAAATAGGACAAATGGTGGTAGAATGGGTAATGTTTGAGCTACTCTTGAAATACTACCGGTTGCATTTGCTTAGTGATTTTCATGTAACCAGCAGAGATATTTCGTAGCGTCATCGTTGCGGACTTGTACTAATTTTCAGAAATAAGAAAAACTTTTATGCAGGATTTAGAAATAATACAAATACTGGAAGAGATAATTGGATATCGAATAGGACGAGGTACTGTAACAGGATCGGACTCTTTTTATAAAGGTTATTTAGTTGACGAGGAAGACCGAGTAATAAAACTGGCGGTAAATGAGCTGTCAAGTGATAAGGCACATGAGGCGTTTACGTATATAACTAGGCTGGTGAACTTAAGATACTTATCACTACACAGCAGTGAAGTTTATAGCATAGATGGCTTACAACAGTTGACAAATCTGGAAGAATTAATGTTAGGGTTGAACTCAATAACAGACATATCCCCTTTAGAAAGTCTAGTAAAATTAGGAGGCCTAGACTTATCTTCAAATCAAATTTCAGATTTAGGACCTATCACAAATCTTGAACTTCTTACTTCATTAGTTGTTTCCGGCAATAAAATTTCTAACATAACACCTTTAAGAAATTTAAAAAATCTTACAAATTTAAATATTAGAGACAACCAAATAAAAGATATATCAGATCTAGCTCAACTTACAAATTTAACGATACTTGATAGCAGTGAAAATAAAATAACAGATTTCTCGCCCATTAGTAATCTATCAAAACTAAGAAGAATAGTTCTTCATAAAACTAAAGTGCGGGACTTAAAATTCCTAGGTAATTTAATTCAAGTTCAGGAATTATTTTTAGGAGAAAATTCATTAAAAAATATTTCCCCTTTACATAGTCTAAAAAATCTAAGACACCTTTACCTTTTTAAAAATCAGATAGCCGATATCTCCCCTTTGAAAGACTTGGAGAAGTTGGAGACGGTTGTATTAGATGATAATCAAATTAAGCAAATTGAACCATGGATCCTTAAGTGGAACTTAGAGATCTCTATGAAGTCAACCAGTTGGGGAATATCATTAAAAGGTAACCCTTTAACAAATCCTCCATTATCGGTAGTGAAACGGGGTAACACAGTCATAGATCGTTATTTCAGCAAAGTACAGGACCAAGGAGTGGACTACATATATGAAGTTAAGTTAACCTTAGTGGGAGATGGAAGTTCGGGTAAAACATCTCTAAAAATCAGGTTAATTGACCCAAGGGGAGAATTGCCAGAAGAGGATAAAAGGACGCGAGGAATAAAAATTGATGATTGGACATTCAAGAAAACAAAAGGTAAAAATCATGTTGCACACATATGGGATTTTGGAGGACAGGATGTTTATTACCCCGTCCATCGCTTTTTCTTGACCGAAAATTCCGTCTTTGTCCTTCTGGCTTCGACAAGAATAGCACAAAACAACTTTGATTACTGGATCCCAACAATATATCAATTCGGTAGTGGTAGTCCAATACTTATAGCACAGACGTGCCACGACGGAAACAAGGCGGCCTGGAATGATTTAGGAATTTATCTTGCTAACCCAAATTTCAATATAATAAAAACTCATTCACTTCCCTATTATGAATTGAATCTAGTTAAAAGAAATGAAGGGCTAAAGCAGTTAAAAGACGCTATAATAGCACAAATAACAAATTTGCCTCATTATGGTAGAGGAGTACCTCATAGCTGGGTGGCAGTGAGGGATCAATTACCGACAGAAGCAAAAAAGCATTCCCTTATTTCGTTTTCACAATTTGAAAAAATTTGCAAAAAGGCTGACGTAAAGAATTTTAGTAGTTTGATAGACGTTGAGGACTGTGCCAAATTTTTACATTCCATAGGAATAATATTATGGTACTCAGATGTTGCAGATCTGAAAGATATTGTGGTTCTAAAGCCGGAATGGGCAATGAATGCAGTTTATAAAATAATTGATGATGATAGAATACAGAAAAGGCAAGGAACAATTGAACAAGAGGATTTTGACCGTTTATGGAGAGAGACAATTTATCTAGGAAAACACGACATCTTAAAAAAGATGTTGCAAGTGTTTAAAATATCATTTCCAAAAAAACACAAAAAGCAAGAATTTATAATTCCTGCTCGTTTATTATCGATGCCCGCCGGAGCTCAATGGAAAAATTTAGAGCCTTGTTTACGGCTAATTTATCAATTCGACTTTATGCCTAAGGGTTTGGTGAATCAACTAAGCGCCGAATTAAGTCGCTATATCATTGGGAACGAGGTATGGAACAACGCAGTTAATTTTTCGAGTGAAAACAATAGAGGGAAATGCCAGGTTTCAGAGGATCTGTATAATAGGGTTCTCAATATCAAAGCTAATGGTAAAGATGCCAGATTTTTAGCAGTGCTCGTAATGCATTCTCTAAACGATATTACGGAAGAATACAAAGGCGTTCATCCTAAAATCCTATTACAATGTCCATGCAGCGTTTGCATTATTAGTGACGAACCAGAGGTTTTTTCATATGAAAAACTTTTAAGAAAGGCTGAAACAAATGAACGGGCTGGGATTACCTGCAATGTCAGTGACGAAACATTTCTGATTGAAGAATTATTAAATAGTGTTGGACTACAAGTTAAGCAAATAGAAAAAAATAAAATGATGGGAAATAATCAGAACATTCATAAATCTTCTAAACTTTTTGTTTCATATTCAAAATTTGATGAGGATTACCTGCAAGATTTCGAGGACCATTTAGTAACATTAAAGCATGAAGGATTAATAACTTTTAATTGTAGAGAAATTGAATTTGGAAAAGAATGGGACAAAGAAATTAAAAAAGAAATAAATGAGTGTGATATAATGGTGTGCTTAGTGAGTGTTAAATTTTTAAACACTGATTACATTACCAAAATAGAAATTCCAAAAGCGATTGAACAAAACAAGATAATTGTTCCCATTATTATTAAAGCTTGCGACTGGGAAAATTCAGCGTTAGGGAAGTATCAAGCAGCGCAAAGAGGTAAAGTAGTTTCGTTAGATAATAATCAGAGGTTATTAGGAAAGATTAAAGGAAATACAGATGAAGAAAAAGCGGCCTTTTGGACCGATATTGTAAAGGAACTAAGAAAAAAATTATTTAAATAGAAATGAAGGGAAGCTATTATCCTTCCCGTATTGATTTTTTGCCGTTGATTTCTATGACTTAAACCAAGCTTTTTTCTGTTGTTTTTTGCACATATTCTTTATTGTTATTAACAACAGAAACTACTCTTGCTAAGAGCTTACATTTTACTGCATTCAATACACTTAACTTATGTTTTCCTTCTGCTACTTTTCTTTGATAATATGCTTTCAGCTCGTTGTCAAACTTAATTGCAGTTAGGGATGCCATGTGTAAGTTTGTTTTCAGTTTTTTATTGGCCATGTGGCTAACCCTGGTTTTACCTCTTATGCTTGACCCGGATTGGTGTGGGAAAGGAGCAACGCCGCAAAAACAAGCAAGCTTTCTGCTGTCCTTCATAACAGTAAATTGATTAGTGTGGATGATCAAATTTGTTGCAGTTACAAAACCAATTCCAACCACTGACGTCACAAGCTTGAATAAATGATTTAAACTTTCATCTTGCTTCATCAACCCCATTATTTTCGCCTCAATTTGCTTAATATCAGAATCAATTGCTTTGAGAGATTTGCTGATCGATTTTGCTAACAGTCCAGCCATTTTCTTTTCACCAACAGCTTCTAATTCGTCAATGGGTGTTTGCAGTTTCTTCTGCGTTTGCACCATCCTATCTCTTAACGAAGCAAGGTTTCTGATTTGTTCCAAAATTTAGGAAGGAAAGGACAAAGACAAAGGTTTAAGGTTTAAGGTTTAGGGTGTAAGGTCGAAGAAAAACGCTAAAAACAAAGGTTTGAGGTTTAGTGTTTGAGGAAAATTGTTTAAAGCTGCCTTTCCCTTAAAGTACCTATCACCTGTTGCAATACAAATTAAACCTTAGGCTTTCCCCCTTGCACCTTTCCTAGGCCACCACCACCTGCACATCCACATCCTTATTCTCCTCCAACCAATGCACGATCTCATCGTTCATCGTCACACCTTTTTCCAGCGTATATAAACTCAACTTCAAATTATCCTTCGGCTCGATGATGTTAAATTTAATAGACGTTTTACCGGGGTAGCTTTTTACATTTTTATCAAAGAAATCAACAAAGTCAGAGTTGATAACTTTGGTAGGAACATCCAGGATCAGTTGTTTGGTGAAGCTGGCTTTGGTGATTTCGAGTAGGTTGATCGAGGTTACCTTAAACTCGTATTGGTCCTGGTTAAAGCGGGTTTTGAATTCGCCCTGCACCAACACGCTTTTGCCTTTTTCGAGGTAGTTCTGAAACTTTACATAGTCATCGCTCCACAACATGATTTCTACCTTGCCGCTGAAGTCTTCTATACAAAGCACGCCGAAGTTGCGACCTGTTTTGGTGACACGATGTTGTGAGTCTATTACGAGACCTGCTAATTTAAAAGGCTTGTTCTTTTTAGGAGATAATTGCGGAGCTTCCTTTACCTCACAAAACTCTGCGATAGGAGTGAAGCCGTAATGCTTCATTTCAAACTTATAATTGTCCAGCGGGTGACCACTCATGAACATGCCGGTCACGTCTTTTTCGTGGTCAAGCAATTCCGTTAGTGGCCATGGCTCTACTTTAGGCAGTTGAGGGATGGGAATGTCCATTTGTACCATATCGCCAAATAGGCTGTTGCTGGTACTTTGCGCCTGCGCCTGGTAGCGTTGACCAAACTGCACGATCACATCGAGTCCGGTGGTATTGGTGTCTTTAAGGCAACCAAAGTATTGGGCACGGTGGTATTCGGTAAAGCAATCAAAGGCGCCGCTAAAAGCCAAAGATTCTAAAGATTTTTTATTGGCAGCACGAAGGTTCACACGTTTGATCATGTCGAAGATGCTGCTGTATGGACCGTTTTTGCTTCTTTCTTCCAATATGTATTCAATCGCATTTTCACCTACGCCTTTCAGTCCCATGAAACCAAAACGGATCTCACCTTTTTTGTTTACGGCAAAACCTTTTTGCGACTCGTTGATGTCTGGTCCCAGTACTTTTAACCCCATCCGCTTACACTCTTCCATAAAGAAGGTGATCTTTTCAATGTTACCGGCATGGTTGAGTACGCCAGCCATGTATTCGCTGGGGTAGTGGGCCTTGAGGTAAGCGGTCTGGTAGGCCACAAAGGCATAACAGGTAGAGTGCGATTTGTTGAAGGCGTACTGGGCAAATGCTTCCCAGTCGGTCCAGATCTTGTCGAGTTTATCGGCAGGGTGACCTTTTTTGGTGGCACCTTCCATAAACTGCGTCTTCATTTTATTGAGTATCGCGATCTGCTTTTTACCCATTGCTTTACGCAATACGTCGGCGTCTCCTTTACTAAATCCTGCCAGTTTTTGAGACAGCAACATTACCTGCTCCTGGTACACCGTGATACCATAGGTGTCATCGAGGTACTCTGCCATGTCAGGCACGTCATAGGTGATCTCCTGCCGGCCATGTTTCCGCTCTACATAGTCAGGAATATACGCCATAGGACCGGGACGGTACAAGGCGTTCATGGCAATCAAGTCAGCGAACTTGTCGGGCTTCAAGTCACGAAGGTGCTTCTGCATCCCGGGGCTCTCAAACTGGAAAGTCGCGTTGGTTTCACCTTTTTGATACAATTGATATGTTGCTTCATCATCCAGCGGAATTTCATCTATTTCTATTGAAACTCCATGATTTTGTTTGATTAGTTCAAGTGCAGTCTTGAGGATGGAAAGGGTTTTTAAACCCAAAAAGTCCATCTTAATTACACCTGCTTCTTCAATTACGTTTCCTGCAATCTGGGTTACCAAAAGATCAGAGTCTTTTGAGGTAGCCACAGGAATAATATTCTTCAGATCATCCGGCGCAATGATGATACCTGCAGCATGCAGACCAGTATTTCGAACAGAACCTTCTAAGCGTGCAGCTTCTTTCAGAACCTGCGCCTGTAAGTTTTGCCCGTTATAAATTTCGCGAAGCTTTTTTACATTGTCTACATCTTCAGGGTTCAATCCTTCTTTTTCTTCCAGCGACTTTGGTCCTTCTTTAATTGTCAGCGGTGCAAACAGAACCCTGTTCAGGTTTGTTCCTGGTTTATCGGGAACCAGTTTTGCCAGCATATTACTTTCAGCAAGCGGAAGGTCGAGTACACGGGCTACGTCCTTAATGCTCATCTTTGCCGCCATTGTACCAAACGTTACAATCTGCGCTACCTGGTTCTTGCCATATTTCTGAACAACATAATCAATCACTTTCTGACGGCCGTCATCATCAAAGTCAGTATCGATATCGGGCATGCTCTTACGATCCGGGTTAAGGAAACGCTCGAACAGTAAGTTGTACTTAATCGGATCGATGTTTGTGATGCCCACACAATAAGCCACGACAGAACCGGCAGCAGATCCACGACCGGGACCAACAAATACACCCAGTTCACGACCTGCTTTGATGAAGTCAGAAACGATGAGGAAGTAACCAGCGAATCCCATTGTTTTAATGGTGAACAATTCGAAATCTAATCGTTCACGGATCTCTTCAGTTATTTCGCTATATCTTTTTCTTGCGCCTTCATACGTCAGGTAGTGAAGGTATTCCCACTGGTTTAGGTTGCTGTCGCTATGCTGTTGAAATTCTTTGGGAATAGGGAAGTTTGGAAGCAGGATATCCTTCTTCAAATTGAGCAACTCAATCTTTCCAACAATCTCATTGGTATTATCAATGGCTTGAGGAATGTCCTTAAACAGTTCCTTCATCTCGCCGGTCTTCTTAAAATAAAACTGGTCGTTTGGAAACTTGAACCTGCGGTTCTTTACCTGGATTTCATCATTTGCAAAATCATCAAAACCGGGAGTTGATTGCTTTTCGCCGGTATTGATACAAAGCAAAATATCGTGTGCGTTGTAATCTTCCTGGTCCGTGTAATGACTATCGTTACTAGCAATTATCTTGACATTGTGTTTCACCGCCCACTTTACCAAACACTCATTCACCTTGTCCTGCTCTTTCATTCCATGCCGCTGAATCTCGATATAGTAATCCTCGCCAAACATGTCGAGCCACCACTTGAATTCTTTTTCGGCGGCATCTTCGCTGTCGCATAAAATTGTTTGTGGCACATAAGCACCAAGGCAACAAGTGGTTGCGATCAATCCTTCGTGATATTGCTCAAGCAGTTCTTTGTCTATACGCGGGTATTTGCTGTACATCCCTTCCTGGTAGCCGAGCGATGTAAGCTTCAATAAATTATCGTAACCCTGCTTATTCTTTGCCAATAAAACCTGGTGAAAACGCTGGTCTTTTTGTTCTTTAGTAAAGGCTCTTTTATGCCTGTTCTCCACCACATAAAACTCACAACCCACAACCGGCTTCACCTTTAAAGTGCCATCATCATTTTTATGTTTGTACGCCTCGGCCACAAATTCAAATGCACCAAACATATTTCCGTGGTCGGTGATAGCAAGCGCTGGCATATCATCAGCAATCGCCTTTTGATAAAGCCCTTTTATAGAAGCCGCTCCATCCAGCAAGCTGAACTGGGTATGAACATGGAGGTGAGAAAATTTACACATAGTATAGGTGATAGGTTATAAGAGGTAAGTGATGGTTGGCGAGTGTTGTTGCGAAGTGTATTTCTTATAAATTAATACTTACATCTGCAACTTTCACCACAACAATGCACCTGCAAATATCGTTATCCCGACTAATCCCATACTTCCATCTTATCCACAGGTGGGCTTAACTAATCGTTAAAAACCCCGAGAAAACCTTTGTTTTTGGGCCATTAGTACTTTTCTTTGCTGCTCCTGAATATGATTGTAAAACACCTGACATATTGTGTGATGATGCTGGTGCTTTTGAGCAGCTGCTCTCAGTTAAAATCACTTTCGTCACGAGACAATTCAACATCACCCCGACAGGCTCAAAAATCAAGTGCAAGAAAGGTGCGTTTTCTTGATAATATCTCTGTAAATCCGGGTCAGGTCGTTACCTCGAAGCACGCAATGGGTCCGGCCATGCCGCCACCTGAAAAGCGAAAAAAGCAACGTGATTCTTACAATCAATATGTATCTGGTGCGGCAGCAAAGGGAGGCGATATAGAAAGAGCAGACTGGTTGCAGCTGAAGTATGCAATACTTCTGGATGCAACCGTTGAAACCCTTACCAATGTCAACCTGCTTAAACTAATTGACGAATGGTATGGAACCAGTTATTGCATGGGTGGCAGCACCAAAGATTGCATCGATTGTTCCGCTTTCACTCACATCATTATGCAGGAAGTGTACAACGTGAACGTGCCTCGCACCGCACAAGAGCAGTTCAAGTCAAGTCAGCACATAAACCTGGAGGACCTTGAAGAAGGTGACCTTGTGTTCTTTAATACGAACGGTGGCAACGATATGTCTCATGTAGGAGTGTATATGCTTAACAACAAATTTGTGCACGCTGCGACTAGCGGCGGTGTTATGGTGAGCGACCTCAACGACTCTTACTGGAAGCCCCGGTATAAAGGTGCCGGAAGATATATTTTACCGACTGCATCTTTGGGGAAATAATTGTTTCTTCTCTTTTTCTTTTCTGATTATTTCTGTTGTGATAAACAAATTTACGGGTGTTACAAACTTCTACTGGTAAGAAGGAAAGTGCGTACTTTTTGAAAAAAACAATTAGAGACGATTATGAATTGGCTTCAGCTTTCAGAAAACTAATTACTTCCTTCCAGTTATTAACCCTTGCGTGACGATCTATCCCTATGTTATGCCCTGCAGAAAACATTAAAGCCTTTCCTTTAAACGTATCAAGGTTTTTTACATGGTCGTCTATGATGTAATCGGTGCCAATAATGCTTTTATCACCACACAGAATAATATTCTTCCATGATATAAATGGGAAATGTTCCCGCAACCATTCATACTTTTCAAATAGAGATTGTGGAAATTCCATGGCTGCTGATACGATATAAACATCAAACGTTTTCGAAATCTCTAACACTGCTTCTTTAGCGCCTTCCATCACGGGCACTGACCGAAAAAAACCTGGAGTGACAACATATCTACTGACTGCATTATCTGGCAAACCTTCAGCTTCGGGCTTTCCTTCAAAGGCCTGTAGCGGTATTCGCACCCCAACTTCCCGCTCGTACCAGGTTATAAAATTGGATATTGTATCTGCAATTACCCCATCCATATCAATAGCTATTGTCTTTCTACTATTAGTCATTTGCGGTCTTTGAAGGTGCAAAGATAAGTTGGTGAAAACAAGCCCAACGGGTAGAAAGATAATTGGCTGTTTACAATTTGAACTGAAAGCTTCCAAATACTCCAAAGTTGGTCACCGGAATAGGAGTAGGTACCGCGGGGTTGGGAGTTGGGTTAGGATTGACCATGCCAGCAGGCACGACAGGCTGCGGAGCGAAACGCCACACAAAATCTATCCTGAAGAATTTAAATATATTCTCAAGTCCGGTGCCTAATTCAAGATAAGTATTACCTCTTAACGAACGCAGCCGATAATTTTCACAATCTCTATTTGAAAAGTATGAATGGTTGCGGGAACATTTCCCATTTATATCATGGAAGAATATTATTCTGTGTGGTGATAAAAGCATTATTGGCACCGATTACAT
>Ga0068627_1000315_pt1 | contig 10801 bp, 13 predicted proteins | sample InSIn1gowninarea_FD_77430 | JGI IMG/M metagenome (GOLD analysis project Ga0068627, IMG submission 77430) | Clean room microbial communities from NASA Spacecraft Assembly Facility at Jet Propulsion Laboratory, Pasadena, California, USA -... ... | reverse complement strand
AATATCACTTAATGCACAAGTGGTGTATGACATGGCATGATGACACAAAATGTTGACATATGAAATATGTCATGGTGAATGACATGTGGCATGCTAATTTGGTGCTTTTAGGTTTCTAAGTGGGACAAATATGGGTGACACATGAAACCACTTAGGAGGTGACATGTGGTAGAAAGGATGTAAGCATGTGTTAGCTTGATGATGTTGTGGAGCATGAGGGATCATACGAGGTGGACATGTTTGATTTTTTCTAATGTTAATGGTCTTTATTGAAAATTGAAAATAACTCGATATCGTGACCCAAGTAAAGAGATTTTTGGGTGTTTACACCTTTTAGGAATTTGGGCAACACCAAAAAGAAATAATCTTGAACCTCGAATAATAGATGATTCCCCTAATCGTTAATTTTTTTTTTCACAGCTTGCAATTCTAGGGAGAGAGGGCTACAGGTATTGCATCAATAATTTGACAATCAAAAACATATTATGTGGAGTATTTGGCAGCTTACATCATATTTATCATTATACTAAATATAGAATTGCTTCTAAAATTTGTAACTTTCCATAATTGCAAAGATCCAACAATAAAGATCAATTTTTCATCATAAACCAATAGAAAAACGATTAAAGACAAATTGTAAACATCAAGAGGAGTAAAAATAAGTGGAAATCAAGAACAAAACAAGATCAAACAATCAGTTGAATGGAAATTAAGAGTTAAAATAAAGTAAATTTTTAACTCTAAAAATATATGCTCAAATCCTTTATAAGTCAAATTGTATAAACAAGATTAGGGATGGAATCAAAGACTAGAGAAGCATATTGTATTAGTATTAAAGGTGGTTTCTGATGATTTTATTAGAAGAGACTATTTTTTCTTTTTGAAATTGAGGCCTTCATGATTTGTGTTTGAAAATTGTATGAAAGAGGTATCAAGAAGGTCAGGCAGGTTGGAGCTTGCATTCTAGGGATTTGTAGCCTTCTTTTAATAACAATTTATAAATAGGGGTGTAGGAACTAGCTTTAGCTTGGAGCCTGAGAAGCCTGTGTTAGAATTAATGGAGAGCAGGATATTATTGTTACGTAGTTGCAATTTTCCTTTCTACAGTTATTCAATTCATATTCTCCTGGGATATGATTTGTTGTTCCTAAAAAAATGTATCTATTTAATATTGAAGATTATTATGAACCATGTGTGGCATTTTGCTTAAGGTAGCTCCTAGTGATCCACACATGTGAGCTCCTATTGTTTTGATTTACCATTTCATTTCTTCCCTGTGTAACTCTTGACATGGTATCAAAGTTGCAGGGCTCTCAATCCTATATGTAGAGTGAAGGGTGTGACTGAGGTGAAATCTTCGCATGGTTTAGGTGGAAAAATGTGACGATCGCACTGTAACACTCCAGAGGTTTTATTTTAAAAAATCGGTGTGAGTTTGGGTTGAGCGTCATGAATCCGTACTAAATAGTTGTGATGAACTTCGCAAATATTTGGTGGATAAGCGCACTGACCTTGGGGTGAAGAGAAAAAATAAGAGTTGCGTGTGGATTATGCCATCTCCGTGATTGAGGAGGTTTGTTGCCTATTTTCAAAGGAAGAGGAAGAGCCTTTGCTAGAACCAAGCATTGTTGTTGTCCATTTTTTTAGGTGCAGTCGGCTTATAAAGTCTTCCTGTGGTTGCAGGTGTGCACTACTGGACCTGAATTCGACCATAAATATAGGTCCGCTAGAGTTAGTGACAACGTTTGAAGGTGTCAAATTTGGTCATCGTATCCAGCGAGGATTGAAGGTTTCTGTTGGTACTGCCAAAAGGGTCATCGTATCCACTACAAGTGTGGAACACTTGTAAATATAGAATTTTTGTAAGCCTGGAGCAAGAGGAGAGCCAGTGAAGGAGATTCTCTCGACAATAATCTGTTGAATCTACATTTTGTTTGAATCAATGACTTGAGACTGGATCCCTGAATAGAGTTCGACTGCGTAGGAGTGCAAGAGGAAATGAGGATCTGCATATTTTCTGAGAGCCTTGGTTTGTCTACAACTGTTGCAACAATTTTCTCCCAGTTTGGTTCATGGCTTGGTAATACGTGAAACATTTTGTTCACCTACCATTTTTTAATATATGTTGAGGTGGCCCCTCGCAACAAGAAGTTTGAATAATTATCACCCAGATAGTTAAAGCTTTTAATTAAAGTTTTTTTTCCCAAATCTTTAATTAAAAATATGGATTTTCTTTAGATTGAAGAGCTCGACATTACCTTTTGAAGGGATTATTCTTTTTTTGTATATAATACTACCTAAGCACCCATGGGGGATTTGAACTGGTGACCTATCACAAGGAGTGCCTTAACAACACACCCATTCACCATCAATCCAAAGCCTCGTGGGCTTTTTGAAGGGATTAGTATTTGATATAAGGGGGGTGTTTTTTTTTAACAGGGATTTGGGGTGAGCTATTTTTTAAAAAATATCTAGGGCTTGTTTAAATTATTGAAGTTTTTTATTCATTCAAGATGAATAATCAAATTGCAGATGCTTATCTCAATGAGAGTAATAATATTGATGGTTCCAATTACACGGATTGGAAGTTTAAGGTCCAGACTCTGCTTGAGGGATAAAATGCATATGGAATTTCCACCGGTGATGAGGTCAAGCCGACTACTGAAATTGGTGGATAAAATACAACAATTCAAGACTGGGAAAAAAGGGAAATAATGCAAAGGTTCTCCTAAAGTTTTCAGTCAAAGATAGCATCATCCCTCACATTTGGGAGTGCAAGGCCGTGAATGATATATGGACAATTCTCAAAGAAATGTATGAGATCAAGAACATCAGTCGAATTTTGTACCTCCGGAAGAAGATTCTCTCCATCAAGATGGAGGAGAATGAGTTTGTTTCTTCATTCATATCCCCGATAAAGGAGGTTAAAAATAAAAACTGATATCAGTGAGAATGTGTTGAATGGTGATCTGGTGATGATTACCATGAATGGCATGATGGTTGATTATTAGATGTTTATAATAGGATTGAATGAAAGAGAAAAGCTTCCAGGCTTTGAAGATATTACCAGAATCTTGCTACAAGAAGAGGAAAGGAGGTTGTCTCTCAAACCTCAAAATCTAGATCTTGCATTGATGACCAAGTTCAAGCCAAAGGGGAAAGCAGTGGTTGATCATAGGAAGGGTAGCATATGATGAAAAAAACACCACAAGGTATGACCTCGCATAAACATGACACTACTCCTAAATGTTTTTATTGTGGTAAGATAGGCCATATTACTGAATTTTGTCATAAGAAAAAGGCAGATGGGGAGAGGTACAAGAAGAGAAAACATGCAGGTCATCTAGTTGATGCATATCAGAGCTAGGATGTTAGATTATTTATGGCTAAAATTGCACTAGCCACTCAGGAGGATGAATCAGATATTTTATTCGTAGATTCTGGAGCCTCCTCACATATGACAGATAAAAATAAATGGTTTAGAAATTTTAGAGAATCCAACACTGGAGTAAAGGTATACCTTGGAGATGATAGAGGGTATGAGATCAAGGGATATGGAGATGTCCTTGTCACCTTGCCTGATGGAAACATCAGGAATATATCTAATGTGTGGTATGTACTTGGTACTAAGAAGAACCTTATTTCTGTATCAAAGATTACAAATCAAGATCTAAAGGTAGAATTCTTTAAATCGTAGTATTAAATACTTGTTGGACCAGATGAGGCCTATTCCTACATGTGTTCATATAGGAGGAATTTACAAACTAGATGTGAAGAGTACACCACCACAAGCATTGATGTCATTGGATAAGTCTCCTGAAAATTTGTGGCATTGTCAACATGGGCACATCAATTTCAATGATCTTCTTCTATTGCAGAACAAAGGTATGGTAAATGGTCTTCCTATTTTAATAAAGTTGCATATTGATTGTGAAGGATGTGCATTCAGTGAAAATCATAGAGATGAATTTCTTGCTATTAAAGATAGGAAACAGAGGGATACACTTAAACTTGTACACACTGATTTATGCGGGCATATGTAGACAAGATCGTTATGTGGGGCCTACTATTTTTTAATCTTTCTTCATGATTGTACAAGATTCACATGGGTGTATTTTCTTAGACAGAAGAGTCATGCCTTTGAGTATTTCATGCAATTTAGGAACATGATTGAAAACCAGGTAGGAAAGTTCATTAGGATTCTTCGATCAAATCAAGGCGGAGAATTCAAGAAAGGGGATTTCATCAAATATTGCAAAGAGCATGGGATAAAATAGCAGTTTACAACACATTACACTCCTCAACAGAATGGAGTAGTTGGGAGGAAAAATAGAAAACTAGTGGAGTGTGCTCACAGTATGTTGAAAGATAAGAATCTAACTAATGGCTTTTGGGTAGAAGCTATCAATATTGTAGTGTATTTGAAGAATAGGAGTCCCACTAAAATTATTGATTATAAAACTCCTTTTGAAGTGTCGTTTGGCGTCAAGCCTAGAGTAAGTCATCTTAGATCATTTGGTTGTCAAGCTTTCGTGCATGTTCCCAAAGAAAACAGGAAGAAGTTAGATTCAAAGGCCATTAAATGTACCTCCATTGGATATTGTAGTGAGTATAGGGCTTACAAATTGTTTGATCCTTCTACTCACAAGGTTTTTGTTAGTAGATACGTAGTATTCCATGAATAGGTTGATGATGGAAATCCTGTTCAAGATAATGAAGAATGGCATGTACCCTTACTTTCAGATGAGGATGTTGAAACAGGGATCAACAAAAAACAACAGTAGCAACAACAACAAGATAAAGAGGAAGAAATTGAGTTCATTCCATAAAGAGAAGAACATAGTAGAATAGTTGACACCCCACCACTTAGGATATCTAATAGGCCAAGACAATTACCATCTCGGTATAGGGATTGTGCGCTCATGACTGGTATGTTGAAAGTTGCAGAAACTTCTAATTTTCATGAAGCTAGTAAGAGTTGAGAATGGAAGGAAGAAATGAAGGAGGAATATGAATATATTATTAAGAATAATACTTGGGATCTAGTAAAGCTTCTCATGATAAACAACCCATAGGTTGCATATGCTTATTTAAGTTGATATTTAAAGCAGATGGGTCTATTGATAAGTATAAAGCAAGGTTGGTTACAGAGGGGTATTACTAGAAAGAAGGTATTGACTTTGAGAAAAAAAATTTCCCCTCTTGCAAAATTAAATACTATTATATTGGTTATTTCTTTAGCTACTAAGAATCATTGGAAAATACATCAATTAGATGTTAAATATTATTTCTTAAATGGTGATTTAAAAGAAGAAGTATAATTAATGCAACAAGAGGGGTTTGTTAAGGGAGACGATAATTTAGTCTATAGATTAAAGAAATCTTTGTATAGTTTAAAACAGGCTCCTAGATCCTAGTGTGACAAAATTGATTCATTTTTCCTCATGTATGGTTATAAACAGAGGAAAAATGATACTAATTTATGTACTGTGTTTAATGATGAGAGGTAGTTAGTGTTGATTTCTTTATATGTAGATGATTTGATCATGACAGGAAGTGCGGAAAACCTCATTAAAGAAATCAAGGAGTAGTTATCACAAAAATTTGAGATGAAGGACCTTTGAGAATTCCACTAATGTTTGGGTCTAGAAGTTTGGGAAGATTCAAGTCAAACTTTCTTGTCCCAGAGTAAGTATGCTAAGAGTTTGTTGACTAAATTTAAAATGGATGAGTGCAAGGTTGCATTTGTGCCTTGATAGAAAAATAACAAACTTTAGGTGAATGATAGTTTGAAATATGCAGATGCAACATTGTACAGACAATTGGTTGGTAGTCTTATTTATTTGACTACAACGAGACGAGATCTAGCTTATGCAGTGAATGCTTTGAGTCAGTTCCTAACTCAATCTCATGAGAACCATTGGCTTGCAGTTAAACAAGTACTGACATATCTGCAAGGAACTTCAGACTTTGGTATTTTGCATTCTGATTCATTTGATGTTAGCTTGACAGGTTATATAGACTCTGATTGGGTAGGAAATTTAGATGATATAAGATCAATTGAAGGTTACGAATTTAGCATTGGATCCAGGGTCATCTCTTGGTGCAACAAGAAGAAACATACTGTAGCCTTATCCTTAGTAGAATAAGAATATCAAGCTATGTGTGCAGCGACATGTGAGGCAGTTTGGTTGCAAAAACTTCTTCAGGATGCATGAGAAGAACAAATAGAAGCTAGGATTATCAATTGCAATAATCAAAGTTCCATTAAACTGGCTTACAATCATGTGTTTCATAAAAACACTAAGTACATAGATAGTCAATTTCATTTTGTTAGGGAAAAGGTGCAGTCCAAAGAGATTTGTTGAAAATTGTAATTGTTATGATAATATGGCTGATATATTTACTAAACCTCTAGGAAGACTGAAGTTTGAGTTGTTTAGGGACATATTAGGTGTGTTAAAGAACCCTCTCTCCATTAAGGGGGAGTGTTAAAATTAATGGAGAATAGGCTATTATTGTTACGTAGTTGTGATTTTCCCTTCTATAGTTATGCAATTCCTATTCTCCTGGGATATGATTTGTTGTCCCTAACAAATTGTATCTATTTAATATTGAATATTAATGTGAACTATGTGTGGTGTTTTTCTTGAGGTAGCTCCTAGTGATCCGCACTTATGAGCTCCTCTTGTTTTGATTTACCATTTCATGTATTCGCTATGAAACTCTTGACAACCAGCAAGTTAGAGCACCTAGAAAAATTAGGGTTGGAGCCTTCAAGTAGGTTGGTTCCCACAATAATGATGTAATACAAGTTGCAACTTAAATATTGCATAATAATACAAAACTTTGGTGTTTTTCCCTGTTGGGTTTCCAGATTATATTATTGTACCTTGATTTATGAATTTATAATTATTGTTTCAAGTATTATTTACATTCAGAATTTATTTTTGAACTTTCACAATATTAATCCACACCGTCTCTTAGTATTATCCTAGTTTTTAATAATTAATAGATTGAAAATTCTTCTTTCCGTGATTTCTTTAGACAAATTCTCATTTTCTAGTTATGATAACAACATCAGAATATGCTTAACATTTCATCTTTATCTCCCTTATTTCCTCCCCCTAATCTTTACATATAATTCCAAAATGCTAAACTGTAACCTCTTTTATTTTTCGATAAGAGTTCCTCGTTCGTCCATTGACTACAATTATTTTAATTCTTTTTTTCTGAAGCAAGAATCGGACCTTCTATTCATATGAAGCTAAAAAAAGGTTTACATAAAATACATTTGGGGCCCTATGCTTTGCGATCTGAGCCAATTGCTCGAGAACTTGGTTAAGGGCCCACACAACCAAAAAATGTTCTAAACCAAACCAGGTTAAATCAAGAAGTCTTTAAGAAAACTAGAAGAGGAAATATAGACCGCAATGATAATATTTCGAATTTGAAAGGTAGAAAACCAATGAACAGTTGTTCCACCCAAAATCCCTTAACCCACTTCTGAGCGGGAATGTGCAAGGAATATATCCCGGTCCCACCAACAAGCACAACAAACCTCAGTTGTAGATTTGCTACCACTAGATCCTATGGCCGTGAAGGACATCAAGCTGGAAAGAAGAGCAAGGAATACCCGTTCGATGAAGGTGGTATTCTCTCTCCTCCTTGAGCCACGTGTTGGATGGCTAGTGGCATCAAAAGCATTTCTGTAAAACCACTTATGGTAACGCAGAGGCCGTATAACACCTGTAACTGTAGCAAAACCACCTTGTATTGTAGCAAATATTTTGGTGTGACCTTTTGGTTTCACACACTTTCTCCTTTACCTTCCATCCATCTGCAAAACCCAAATATATCAATTCTCGTGCTGCTTGTTTGTTAAACCCTTAACATCCATCTTCTTTATTTTAAACTGGTTGTTTCCCCTTCAAGTACTTGTAATGCTCCCTGTCTACAACTGCCAGAGTGTAGCAATCCTCACACAGTTGTCCTGTAGGAACCACCTAACACATGCAACACTTGTTGTCTCTTGTGCAAAACACCCCTTCATTATCTAGTCAATCCGCCACTCTGTCGGCATCTCTACACACATGAAAAAAGCTAAGAGTTCCAAGTATTCTTAGGTGAGATTGAATTTAGTGATAGATATTAGAAAGTATCCAATGGTGTGAAAATTTTTCTGGTGTTTTCCCAGTGCCTATCCTTTTAATCGAATTAATTTTTAATTCTGAGTCTTCCTCTGTGATTGTGTTATGTAAATTGTGATCAATGAGAATTTCTAAGCCTTGCTTAATGGCCATGAGTTCTCCCATATTGTTTGTTTCCCTCCCCAAATGACTGTAAAATATGACTTTTATATTGCCCTCTTCATCTCTTATGACTCCTCTGTAACCAGCATCCCCAGGGTTTCCTTTTGAGTCTCCATCTATGTTGAATTTCAAAAAGCCATGGGGAGGGGGTTTCCAGAAAGCCTTTCCTTCTGATATGTGACTTGCTTTATTTTCTATGCCCTAAGGGACATGTGACTGGAGCCCTAACAATTCGAGAATGTGAGAATCCCTTTGAGCAGGGGTTTTTTAGTAGGTTTTTTCAGAAGGGAATTAGCTGTTTATTTGAGATGTTTTAGGATCTGAGCCATGATGTGTTGTGTTGAATCGAATTTAGCTTTGAAGATATTATTGTAATGTTATTTCCAAACATCCCATATCAGAAATATGGGCATTAAAGTCCAGGCTAAATTGACTATCTCATTATTCGAGAAGTCTTTCCTCCAATTATTTAAAGTTTTAGTAATGTCATCTTCATTCCTGACTGTTTGGTTAAAGATATAGGCCATCCACTTCCATAAGGTGGAGGTGAAAGAGTAGAGGTTGAGAAGGTCATCCATAGTTTCCTCCTGTAGACCACATAACTGGCATCTTGATGGACCACAAAACCTCTCTTTCTAAGATATTCCCAAGTTAGATTCTTTTTATGCTGAAGTAGCCACATGAATAATTTGACCTTGGTCTAGTATGGGTTGTTCCAAAGGTCTTTCAAAGTCTTGTTGGGGCTTTGAAAGTTAAGTCCTGTGGCTATTCTTTTGGATTATTTGAGGTTGAAGATGCACTTATTGTCTCTCCCCCATCTTAGTAGATCATTTGAGGTTAAAGGAAAAATTTTCCTCTTTTCCAGAATTGCTTCAAGAACTTTAGCTTCGGCTTTCAAAGGGGTCTCTTCACTATAATCTAGTACCCAAGAAATTCTCCATTTACCTATGTCTCTCCACTGATACCAAAATTCACTTACCCTTTTTAGGCCTTTATTAATGGTATCATTTTTTATGATGTCCAGCCCTTCTCTACAAAGGTTATGTTCATGCTACCAGTTATCCTCCCAAAACCAGGCTAGATTCCCATTTTTGATCTTCTAGAAACTATGTTTCTGAACTAAGGCTCTGTTCCACCAAGCATTGTTCCAAATATGGGAACCCCTAATGTGTCCTGCCATTCGAATGTGGTCCCCTTCCTGCTAGTCCATTGCATATTTTTGTTTCCAAAGATTAGACCAGGGGTTTCCTTTAGCCACCTCCACCAAAGATTTTCCCCCAAACTTTGCTTAGAGTGTCCGGGTCATGGAGACCCAAACCACCATGGGTTTTAGGTTTGCAGAGCTTGTCCCACACTACCAGAGCCCATTTATTTTTCTCTTCCCCTTTACCCCAAAGAAGGTTTCTTTGGATATTCCTGATTTTCTGTAAAACTCCTATTGGGACAGGGAGGGATGAAAACATGTAAATTGGAATGGTTTGTAGTATAGCCTTTGTAAGAATTAGCCTTCATGCTAAATTTAGGGATTTTCTAGTCGAGTTTTTGACTTTGTCCTTTAGTTTATTTGTAACCGACACCCAAACTTCGTTACTCAGAGGTTTATCAGTAAGAGGAATTCCCAGATATTTGGAGGGAAGATGATCTCTTTGAGAGTTGAGAATTTTGGAGATATTTCTTTGATTAGAAATATTAATATTGAAAAAGAAAACTTTTGATTTTGTCAGGCTTTTCTCAATGTCAGCATCCATTGCGAAATCATGCAAGATTTGTTTGAAAGCTTTGGCTTCCTTGACTATGGGTATGCCCTAAAACATAGTGTCATCAAAAAATTGTTGATGAGACAATGTGTCCCCATTATGAGTAAGTTTGAGTCGTTGGATTCTTGCTTACTCCTTGGCTGAATTAATTACTTTGCCCAATCCTTCCATCATGAGAATGAAGAGGAATGGGGAGAGAGGATCTCCTTGCCTTAGGCCTCTCGATGGCTTGAAGATTTTGGATGGAGAGCCATTAAGAAGGATTGAACAAATAGCTATGGTAACTAGGGCCATGACCCACTTTATCCAGTTGTGGTCAAAGCCATAAGCTTTAAGAACTTCCCTGATGTAAGACCAGCTTAGCTTATCATAAGATTTTGCTATGTCTAGCTATATTATCATGCTCGCTTTCTTATTGGTCTTGAGGGAATGAACCACTTTGTGAGCTTGAACGATATTATTAAGAATTTGTCCACCTTCCTACATATCCAGTCTACTCCTTTGACATTAGCATTGGAAGAAGAGGTTTGAGTCTGTTAGCAATAACTTTGGGAATGATTTTGTACACCACATTGCATAAAGTGTTGGGTCCCTATAATACTAGTGATTACCCCATTACTATTGTAGTTATACCCCTTATTCATATTGTTGTGCCCCTATTGCCCCCATATTGTTATTTCTGTGCCCCTTAGAATCCCTCTATTGTTATTTTTGTGGCTTTATAGTATTATT
>Ga0068627_1000314_pt1 | contig 10815 bp, 12 predicted proteins | sample InSIn1gowninarea_FD_77430 | JGI IMG/M metagenome (GOLD analysis project Ga0068627, IMG submission 77430) | Clean room microbial communities from NASA Spacecraft Assembly Facility at Jet Propulsion Laboratory, Pasadena, California, USA -... ... | reverse complement strand
CTCCCCCACAGTGGGTGCCCAGAAGTGGGAGATGAACACCCCACGCCTTTGATATGAGAGCCAAAATATTAAATGTAGGGGGCTGTACGCCACCCAAGATTGTGAGGCAAAGGTGTGTGAGGTACATTTCATGATTAATAATATTAATAAGGAAACTCAAGAAGGACAACCAAACAATGATGTGGCATTGAATCCCACTCCTTGAATAATTGCTTTAGATTTGATGCGAAAATGAAGGAATTGAGATAGAGAATAGTGGTTGAAGTCGAGGATAAAGGATAATTTAAATTCATCTATAATCTAGTGTACGATGTGGCATGGAATGTTTTCTGTGAGTAACTTAGTCTTCTATGGTTTGCTCAAAGTTTTTTCTTTCTACTTTTTCTAATGTTGTATTTGTAACCTTCAGGTTTAATGGTTTGGGTGGTTGTCGTACTTTGGGTGGATAATTTGAAGAGTCTCCTTTAGAAGTAGTTGTTGCACATGGTGTTTTCATTGATGACAACAAGATTCCATTGTCAAATGGGAGGTCTAAGATAATAGTAATATCACTCATGATGCCTAAGAAAGTAACAAGATTATCTACGAAGCAATATGATTGATATATTTCATACAGGTTCTCAGCAAGTGAAGTTGAATGTACTTAACATTATTTGAGTTTTTGATGTATTTATGATATCCAAATGATTCTATGAACTACATGATTGCATATAACTCATCGATAACTTTCGAACGATATATCTTATTCTAAAAAACTCCTCTCGGATGAGAAGTTATGGCCAGTTGAATATTAACATTAGTGTTGAATCATGTTGTCATTGATGCCAACATCTATCTTTGAGTGCTCTTAATATTCATTAGTAGATTGCATTAGTTGGAAGCTCCCATAGACAAGAAGCCCTGGAAGGAAGAGAATGAAGCAAGTCCTTATGGTGCGGTCATGATTCATAGCATTTAATGAGGATTTTGAATAAGAAGATCAATAAAATTGCAAGGGAGACTATCATCATATGATAGAGCTCGTCATGTGGATTCCAACAATAGACGACACACCACATAAATCCTCACAATTAAAAAGACATGACTTCTAAAAAAATGAAGCCCCAAACTCAGGTCATGGTGCCTCAAAATGGATTATGTCTTTGTCCAACTCTTTGGCATTAAAATTTAAGAAAATGTGTTGATCTATGGATTCTTTTTATTGGTCATCGTTGTTTCAATCATTGACCAAGTTGGCCCTTAAAAAGAGGATCTTATGAAAATGATTTTAAAGAAAGTGTTGAGTCGACCATATATTAGGGGTTTTGTCAATGGTAATGGTTAAATATTGTCTATTTAAATAAACAAGAATAAAGAGAAAAACAAAGTGGACCGCTAATTCTGATTGTGGTTGTATGGACATTTTATTTTGTTTTAGTCCCTAAATATGGAGGCATAATGTCGGTTCATTAGAATCATTGCCTATATGTTTGTTCATAACCCATGTACTTAAGGGTATATAATGATCTCTTAAAGAATAAGAAAAATACGAGTTATGTGGCCACAGATCAAGGAGTTTTGTTCATTGATTGTTATTTCTTTTAGATACGACGAATGCAATTTGAAAGTATGATAACATAAAACGAGAATTGTTCTTAGATCTGGTTACCCTTGGATGGTATATACTAAACATGTTTCGTTATTCTGATCTCATTTGATGGTGGTAATTCGTTATCGATGGTTGTTGTATGTGGCATAGTAATCCATCATGACTAATTCCTTGGGTTATGAACTCACTAAACATGGAATGACAAGAGATTAACGTAGCAGAGAATGTTGTTTTAGTAAAGGTCGCAGGTCTGGTTATAAAATGAAGTTGAATCTTGATGATTGGAGCCCATTATGTTGAGGAGTTTCGTTTTGGCTATTGGAACTCACTCGAAATGCTTAAATCATGGTCTTGAACTCACGTAGAATGCTTACTTGTCAAGGTGGAAATTGTTAGAATGTGACAACAATTAAATTAAAAGAAAATGTAAAAATCAAAGTTTACTTGAGTAAATATTTCGTAGTTAGTTTAACAATGTTGATCTATGAAACCCATGGTAATTCTATGACGAATTTAACAATACCGACATAGTTACATGTGAGAGAATACATAATCATAAGTAAGAGATGGGTGAAGTGGATTGTAAGCATGATTGTAATTGTTTAACTTCATTAATAAACTATCTTACCTTTCCTTGTAAATGTTTCCCTCATAAACTATGAGGGTTTTACACCTAAATTTCGTATCATTCGTGTTATTTTCATTCTTGTTATTATTTCTCAACCATCAATATTTTCCAAGCTCCTAAATACCAACATGTTTGAGGAGAAGATTATTTACCCATAATTAAATTCATGTTGCACTCATATCTAAGTTGTTTTAGATTACCACGACTCAATTTCACCTCAATTAATTCATTGGTTGGCAACTTACAACTCAATATCACCTTGAATTGATCCATTAATGATACCATGAATTTATGCTCATTCAATTCACCTATAACATTGTTATTACATTGTTGGAATGGCCAAAATGATAATTCCTATTTTTGCAGCACTTTTCAATGCTTATAACCCAAAATTTCTCTTTGAGTGTGCTAGCTTCTAACATATACATGCATACACAACGATCGCATGCTTGGTAATTCATTGCTCCTATTGAATTTTTAAGTTTCCAAGCCCATCGTGGTTTCCTTTATCAGTGGGATGATACTCAACTGTGTCAAATGCAATAGATTCGAAGTGTTGTGCTTAATCACATTCCATTCACCATCAAATCATTTTGCCTTGTTAGATCTTTCCATGTATCATGATATTCCCTCATACTTTCTAGTCAAAGCAAAGTACAACCATACAAACATCCACCTTTAAAGAATGTTTGTTTCAAATAGCAACCGACAATGATCATTTGACTTATTCAAATCCCCCATATCACAAGAATCAACCTACATATTGCTTGCACATATGTAGCTATGTTTTATGAATGAATGGGGTTTGGTTGATTAAGTGTGTGCTTGATGGTATGGGGGATGGGAAGAAGTGCATGTACATTATGTTGCGCTTATGGCATAAGCAAATTCATGGATAACGATTATGGACAATGATCTAAGCTCTATAATTCCAATAGACCAAACAAGCAAAGCATTGGAACCCAAATAAAAAACTTTGATTTCCTTCTACAGTGTTGAATTTATACTAATGAAACTTGAACTTAGCTTGTAGAAGCTCACAAAATTATTACAATTTTATTTCACATTAACAATCCATATTGGTGAGATGGACAAGCCATAAGTCCACATCTACAAATCATACGATATTAGATGGTATTAGAGCTTGGGTTTGAATGGCTTGGTAAGAACATATATGATAAACACTTGTATTTTTTTTTTTTTTGTTTAATTCCAATTAGGCACAATGGCCAACCCTAATGTTGAGTGGAAGAATGACCTTCTCACAATTGGGATGCTTTCACCAAGATTGAGATGATCAGTTAAGCTTGGATGTCTCTTGGGAAAGTTTATTAACCCCAATAGTGGATCCCATCCTCAACCCCTCCCCTTTAGGTTTGAACCTAAGACAAGGGGGGGCTAAACCCCACACAAACCAACTAGTCTACACCTCATGGGTAAACACTCGCAGTGGTTTTCCAGTCAATGGATAATAATTGCTGCAATGCTAGAAAGGAGTAAAAAACCAAAAGTAGTGAGGACTTCTCATGGAGAACATGATAAAGAAGACCCAAATGCTAGGCATACTCGATTGGAGTAGAGTATTTTTACATTCATAGAGATGATAACATAGCCATTGGTAATGATGAACAAGGAAGGAAATTGAACAGAGGTTGGGCATGAAGAACACAAGTTTGGCCCTAAAAATTCCAAATGTGGGAAACTAGTAATGACAACATTTTTTTGCCATCTTTGAATATTTCTTTTAAACTTGAAGCGAAGCTTGAGATACCAATGTATGACAATCAAGTTAACATTAAAAAAATGAATTGTTGGTTATAACAATTGGAAGTTTATTTTGGCCTTTATCAAATCAAGGAGGCACAACACGGTTCTTTTGTTCATTTAAAGATCACTAAACATTCTCTATTGTGGTGAGAGTGGTGTGCGAATGCATTGAGGACAAGAAATAAGCCCATAGTTATAATTGGGAGGACTTGTGTTGTTGAAATCACAATTGTATCACAAAGGCTATGAAAAGGAGTAACCCATGAAATGATAATACCATTGACAGGAACAAGGACAAGTTGTACATGACTTATGGATTCCAAAAGCAAATTGAACAGAGGTTGGGCATGAAGAACACAAGTTTGGCCCTAAAAATTCCAAACGTGGGAAACTAGTAATGACAACATTTTTTTGTCATCTTTGAATATTTCTTTTAAATTTGAAGGGAAGCTTGAAATACCCTTGTATGATAGTCAAGTTAATATTAAAACATTGAATTGTTGGTTATAAAAATTGGAAGTTTATTTGTCCTTTATCAAATCAAGGAGCCGCAACATGATTCTTTTGTCCATTTAAAGATCATTAAACATGTTCTATTGTGGTGGGAGTGGTGTGCGAATGCATTGAGGACAAGAAATAAGCCCATAGTTATAATTGGGAGGACTTGCGTTGTTGAAATCACAATTGTATCACAAAGGCTATGAAAAGGAGTAACCCATGAAATGATAATACCATTGACAGGAACAAGGACAAGTTGTACATGACTCATGGATTCCAAAAGCAAACCATCAAGGTGGGTATCTCTTTGGAAGAATCAAGAGTGATGGAGAAGTACAATGGAGGAATATTCAAACATATCTAAAGGAAATTGCAACTTCTTAGTGTGAATAACATAAATGAGACAAGTAAGAATGCTCTCTACATTGAGATGGACTCTCAAATTGGGCTGCAGCAAAAAGTCAAAGAAGAAATAAGCAAGACAAAAGGTAGGAGTATTGTAGCCATAGTCCAAAAATAGATGGGCACATGGATGAAAAGAGGTAAATCTTCATCCAAAATTGCATCCAAAGTGGCACAAGTCCAAAAAAGGAGAAAATGTCATTAATAAAACAAAATACCTAGCGGTAAAAAGCACCTTCGACGTGGATGAAACCATAATATACACCATATTTCAATAGCCAATGGCAAACAAAGATATAAATGCATTATTCCAAATTAAATCTCAAGTCAAGAATTAAAAGGTAAATAATTTATTCCATAACAATTACCAATATATTCTATTTTTTTATCATTGGTAGATGAGCTTGGTCTAGAAACTTATGATCTAATATATCGACATTCACTAGGTTGGATTAAAGGGAACTCTATAATGAGGATCATTTAAAGATGCAAAATCAGGTTTGCCATTAGCATTGATCATGTTGTTGGAGTCGAATGTGAAATTGAACTATTGGGTGTTTGTGAAGTGATGTTTGGTAGCCATACCTATGGAAGACGAATAAAATATTCTATAGCGAAGAGCATAAATATAGCTTAGTTATAGGTGATTAGGAATACAACATCAAAGCATACACAAAGAAAGGAAATATGTCCTCAGCAGCAACCAAACAAGGGTAGACTAGTGACATGTATATAGCAAACAAGAAGTTGGTATCCTTTATAGCTAATGGAATAGTGGAATTGGAGAGACAAGTAGAGGGTACTTCCATGTACTTCCATCTCTTTCGCATATCGACTTCTAGAGACCCGAAGCCTCCTAATGGATAGGTATGATTTGAAATAGAATCTGAACGAAAAAAGTTTAATTGTTTTAGTGGCTCGACAATGAAGAAAGGATTGATCATGAAGAAGGTTGGCTATAAAGGATGCTCGAGGCTAAGAGATTGATGCCAAGGTTGGAGGAGTGATTGACAACATGAAGGACCCCACTTGTCCAACCTGCTATTGCTAGCCTCAAAAATGCTACACAACTGAGGAAAGTACTATCCAATTAAAGATTAAAAAGAATTAAAAGAAGAGAAAAGATCAGGACAAAGGAACCATGCCTTATAACATTTCTAGCAAGAGGACAAAGTAGAGGAAGAGTTAAATATGCCTGGCCCTCTAACGGTTTCTAGCAGGCCCATCCTGCCTATAACCTTTTGAACAATGTTGAAAATGGGTTCTTTGGGAAAGAAGGAAGGCACCACATTGAATTTTTTTCAAGTTTTTAATGTAAATGATCTGAAGCACAAAATAACATTGTAATTTTATAATTGTTGTGAAAATAAGGCCAAGAAAAGCCGTTTGATGTTCATTCTTCAACTTGGGTTTCCAAGGGAAGTCAATGTTGTCCTATGGTGTGTTAATTATTGTATGCTTATATTCTGTGCCTATTTGTTTATACTATGGAGTTTAATCATTTTTGGATTCATCTGATTGTTTTTTATAAGATAGAAAGCATTTTTCTAGATGTAAGTTGTCTTTCGCACCCATGTCCAATTCATTGTAAAATACTACGACTCAATTTCACCTCAATTGATTTGTTGGGTGACAAATTACAAATTAATCTCACCTTAAATTGATCCATTAATGCAACCACAAATTTCGTGCTCATTCAATTCACCTATATCATTGTTACTATCTTCTGGAATTGTTGGCATAATAACTGTTAGTTTCCTAGTGTGGTTTACAAATTATAACCTAGCATTTTCCTTTAATGTGTTCATTGCTAGCATATACATGAAAACACAATGAACCTAAGCTTGTTAAATCGTTGGTTCCATTTAATTTCTTAAATTTCCAGCCCCATCATGGTTTGTTGATCATTGGGTGAGCCCCAACTATCTCAAATGCAATCAATTCATTATGATCCATTTAATCACATCCCATCCACTAGAAAAATATTTTGCTTTATTCAATATTTGCAGACAACCCACTACTAACTTGTACTTTCCAATGGAAGTGTAGACATTCACCTACAATGATCCACTCTTCAAGCTTGTACATTTCAAATAAAAACCTACACTCATTGTGTGACTTGTTCATATCAATAAAAATCATGAGAAGTGTTTGCATATTGTTTGAACATGTGTAAGTATAATTCATGAATGGATTTTGAAAGGGGGAAAATATTTCATAAATGGATGTGTTGGAATCATAAATTGGAAAAAGAATTCTACTCAATTCATTGAATAATGTAAACTGTACATGTATAAAGACAAAAAGAAATTGTTGGATTCAGTTTTCAGGTTTTCTTGAACTTTAATAACTAATCGCCCTAATGCACCATAACCTAAATCACAACCCAAGGATTATGTGTCTAACATTCCCCCCTTAATATGAAGGGATGTATCAAATTTCAAAAATGAGAGTTCAAAATGAAAAAATGCATGTCAACCAAGAGCTGAATGTCTCTAAAAAATAGTTTTCAAGAATGACCACAAACCAAGGATGGTGGTTTTTAAGAGAAAACCACAAACGATACCCACGTCTAGAACCTTCATGAAGTTCTTAGAGCAAAAAAAATGCCAACCTTGAAACCATCAATGTAGTTCCTCGAACAATTCCGAATTTGGAAGTGCTCATTCACAAACAACTCATTCAACAAAAACTAAAGTCTCTTTGGCTACAACTCTGGCTCTAACTGGTACAAGTTGTGGCTATGGCTCACTTGTGGATCTCTGTCTCAGACTTGCTTGAAAAATATTCGAACTTGTAGCAGCCATCACAACTTTATCAATTCCCCCCTTGTCGAATACAAGGTGAGAAGATGAAGTACTCTTCATCATTGCAAGGCTAGTCAATACTCTCAAACATATCTTGCGATATAACCTGTATATCTTCTTGGTTGTTTTCGGCCAATCCCAAGAATTAATCCATCCAAAATTAATTCTCTCTCTCGCTGTAATCTTCTTTTTGGAACATTTCTTTGAATGGCGATTGTGCTTTCCTCAATGCTCACACAGGTGAAAATCAAAACACTAATCTTTCACATGTCCAACTCTTGTTGTAATCTTCTTTTTGGAACATTTCTTTGAATGGTGATTGTGCTTTCCACAATGCTCACACAGGTGAAAATCAAAACACTAATCTTTCACATGTCCAACTCTATTACACTATTGACATTGATCAATTTGTTATCTAACACTACAAAAATTGTATGGGTTTAGAAAAATTAGGCACATAAAAAAAACATCTTTATCATATCCAACAACAATCCTATTTTTGTTATGTATAATTTCTTCCCAAGGTCTTATGACATGTGAATCCTATTTTTGTTAGGTATAATTTCTTCCCAAGGTCTTATGACATGTTTCACATGATGAATTTTAACTGCATCCAATTTCCAATGCATCATGTAAATGAACTCTAATATCAACAAAATTTACTTTGTTGACATTTATGAAATTCATAAGCAATGGAACTAATGAGATTGTTTAATATATCTAATACACTTTTAATTTGAGCCATTTTATCTGACTTCCTTTTCTAAGTTCTAGACAAAAATGTTTCATAAAAATAATATCAAGTTAAATTTAAATTTTTTTGGTTAAAATTTCCAACCAAATCAACCTCTTATATATCTCAATTAAAAAACTACTTTAATCCTCTTCTAGGAACATTAAATCATTCTTTAGAAGTCATCTTCTTCATCTAGATATGAAGAGAAACAAAATTAACATTCTCCGCATAACCCATTTTGCATTTTCTATCATACTATCCACACTCACAATGTTCAATTTTCAACTTTACTATCATAGAAACAAATATCTCTTACCACTCCAAGAGAAAAACTATAAACATGAAGAGAAACAAAATTAACTTTCTCCACATAACCCATTTTGCATTTTCTATCATACTATCCACACTCACAATGTTCAATTTTCAACTTTACTATCACAGAAACAAATATCTCTTACCACTCCAAGAGAAAAACCATAAACATGAAGAGAAACAAAATTAACATTCTCCACATAACCCATTTTGCATTTTCTATCATACCATCCACACTCGCAATGTTCAATTTTCAACTTTACTATCACAGAAACAGATATCTCGTACCACTCCAAGAGAAAAACTATAAACCTTGCGTCCATGATTTGACTTTGGACCATCATAATGGAATATAATCAGCCTCACGGTGAGCGCCATTTCTTCCATGCCACGAGGAAGTCCTACTTCTACCCTTGCAGCAGAGACCAATGCAGAATGAGCATCAATCAAAGTGCAGTAGTATTTAGTTGTTCATGGTGCGATATATGTTCCATGCAGCAAGTCCACATTCCATACTCTGTCAAACCAACTCGATCAAAAATCCGTATGGCCTCCAATAGTCAGATTAAAATTTTTAGACATCTTGAAATTATTAATTGGAAGATATTTCAGGAAACACAAATCTCAGTGGACGTGTGGTCGAACGGTGACTGTCAAAGTTTCTTATTGAGATAATGATCTTTTTCTAAATGTAAGTTCCAACAATGGAATTTCAAAAGATATCCTTTTAAACGGTTTTCAAAGAACCGACAAATAAAAAATGGCAACAACCTTTAAAAAAAATTTGAGATGTATGCAGTTACAAATAAAAATAAAGTCCAATATTTCCTCACTTAAGAACCAAGAAAACATAGGAAGAGGCATTGTACAGAGTTCCACAGTACACCATTACTGTCACTGATACTTCAATCTGGTTTTCATTACTGATGTTGGTGTAGGGGCTTACCAATAGAAACCCTCGCATTCAATAAGCAGGCCAAAAATTAGTGCATTTTCTTGCACATTTGAGCATTTAACGTTTATTCCAAGAAATTACATTCCATATTATAGTTTTCTTCCGATATTTTTCAATCGAACTTTGCTATGTCAAATCGACCTCCAAAATGACAACATAACTGTAAAATCCGTGCTCCACTGGATTGAAATGCTCCAACTCCAAAATGACAAAGAACTGTAAAATTCATGCTTCGACGGATTGAAATGCTCCAATAGTGAACTCTGGGGCCTTCAATCGATCAAAGAATAAATCAATTATACCATATAATATACTTTTTACCTTTTCCTTTCAAGCTACTACATTGAATGTTGCCATTTGGCTCATCTGGAAATGGCGTAATGGCTTTATTTTCGAGGGACGAAGGCCTCCCATCTCCTCCATTCTGGAGGGTATTTCTGATGATCCGGCTCTTCATCATTTGTGAAGATCTCTCTTATAGTTATGTGGATGCGATATTTTTGACTCATATGTTTTATGTGTCATTGCCTGTATGCCGATATGTGGATATCTCTCGCTATTGGACTGGCTTCCGTGGACTTTCGGTTTCATGATTGTTGCCTATTGGCTCTGTATGTGGTTCTGGTTCTCCATGATTTTTGTCTGGTATATGTTGCTTATGCTCTTCTTGTGGTCTGCTCTTCTTCTGGGACAGCTATGTATATGATCATGTTTTGTTTCATAATATCAATATGGTTTTTTTCCTCTGAAAAAGAAGAATAATAAAATTCTGACACCATTTTCATTAAAAGAATGAAAAAAACAACCCTTTCTTCTGTCAGTCATTGGCCTTGCTAATCATTTAAATTTTAAAAAACATGAGTGCAACCGGATGAAAAAAGGGCTTTCGCCTCACTTTAACTTCCTAAATAATAATTATCGATGCATATAGGTCCATTTCTCTGACTCAAATACTTGTCCTTTGCACTACTAAAGGCCAAAATGACAACACTCACTTGAAAATTTCCACAATTTGATGTTTATTTTGAAGCTCTGTGTATCTACAGCTCTGAATTCAAGCTGAGATCCATTCTTCACTCCAAAGCGGGAAGCTATTACTCATGGGTAAACCATGGGGAAAGG
>Ga0068627_1000313_pt1 | contig 10819 bp, 13 predicted proteins | sample InSIn1gowninarea_FD_77430 | JGI IMG/M metagenome (GOLD analysis project Ga0068627, IMG submission 77430) | Clean room microbial communities from NASA Spacecraft Assembly Facility at Jet Propulsion Laboratory, Pasadena, California, USA -... ... | reverse complement strand
GATAATCATGGGAAAGGTAACATGAAAGGTGAAGTAAATGGATTTGAGGCGTCATATGCCTTGGCTATGTTGGGAACTATTGTTCTCGATGTGGCGCATGTGTTGCATGCATAAAGGGAGTTCTATTAACCTTGACCTTATGATATCTAGTAATTACGTTGTGATCATGATTATGTTGATGTCTATATGTGTATACATGTATGTCATGTCTGACAGGGTCATCATGGATCATGATTATTTTATGCTAATGTTTACATGTACATATGTATGTATGTATGTCGTTGACTGACTAAATCATTATTATTTTATGTTGATATTTATATGTATATATGTTTATGTATGCATATCGTTGTCTGGCAAGGTCACCACAGATCATTCTTATGGAGGAATGATTGGTTATGCAGGTGAATGACATGAGCAAGTTCCTGTTTTATGAGGAATCAAGTAGGAGAGTAGTCCTGACCAATCTATAAGGTTAGTATCATGTGGTTATGAGTTGATATTATGTGATTATATTATGTCTATGTTATGGGCAGGCTATACCGAGGGATACATCAGCGAAATAACAGCGGTATGCTCTGCGACATGCTAGAACAAGCATAGAAAAGATATTGGAAGCAAGGTTGCTTGGTAGAGGCAGTGTGGTTTTGGATATGTGGTACTATTGTTGTGCATATGTTGTACATGTTGCATATGTGATGTTGTGTGCATGTGATGTTGTGTATATATAGTGTGTGTACATGTTGTTTATGCAATGTTATGTATAGGGTGGTACAGATAGTGTTGTGTGAATGTTGCATATGTGCATGATGGGCATGTGGTGTTGTGTACACATTGTACTATGTGCATGATGGATATGTGATGTTGTGCGCATATGGTGTTGTGTGCATGTTGGATATGCAGTGCTATGTACATATGGTGTTGTGTGCATGTTGTATATATGGAGTTGTGTGCATGATTGTACAAGTGGTGTTGTGAGCATGTGGTGTCATGTACATGTTGTGCATGTGGTATTGTGTACACGTTGTACAAGTGGTACGATGTACATGTGGCATTGTGTACACATTTTGTAGGCGGTGTCATGTACACGTTTTGTAGGTAGTGTCGTGTACATGTGATGTTGTGCACACGTTGTGTAGGTGGTGTTGTGTACATGTGATGTTGTGCACACGTTGTGTAGGTGGTGCACTGTACAAGTGGTACATATGGTACTGGTGTACATGTGGTATTGTGTGTGTGTCATACATGCAGTGTTGGGGGCATGCGATAATATGTATGTGCATTGTGTAGTTGTGGTATCGTGACATGTGTACTTGTTGTGTTGTACTCTGTGTAGTACATGTATTGTGTTATGTTGTACGCCAAGTGTAGGTACATGTAGTGTGTGGTGTTGTACATCAGGTATAGATGGATGTGTTGCATTGTACATCGGGTGTAGGTGTACGTATGTGTTGTGTTGTACACTAGGTGTGTTTGTATGTGTTGTGTGGTTCTGTACACCAAGTGTAGGCGCATGTATTGTATTTTGTTGTACATTGGTTGTAGGTGTATGTGTTGTGTGTCAAGTGTAGATGCATGTATTGCATGGTGTTGTATGCCATGCATAGTTGTATGTGTGTGATGAACACTATGTGTATGTGCACACGGTTGAGGAAAAGGCACTGGGTGTGTTTTCGGGTATGGCAACCGATCTGGTGTGCATACGGAATAAAGACAAAGGTAGAAAGTAAGGATTAATTAATAAGTATCAGTATTTTATTTCAGTTTTATTATGCATGAGATTTATGGTTCTGGTTTATGATGGTTACATGTGAGTTATGATTTTGATCTATGATGGTTGTGTTTCGAACTAACCTGATGTGATATGTTTATACATGATGATTTGGTCAAATATGTTAGTTTGGCTTGTTGTGACAGGAAGAAAACATGATTGCAAGTGTACCTTATTGACGAGTTATCGATAAGGTATGATGTGGATTTATTTATATTTATTTTAAATCTAATTGAAGTTATGGGCTTGGTACAGGAAGCACAGAAATGCCCGATTAGGTGGTTGAAGTTGACTACAAGAATTAGCAGCATCAATGAAAGGAATTGGAACATGCAGCAGTTTGTTGGTAAATTATTCAGGAGCAGGGCCATTGTGGGACATTAGTACCAAATAGTGTCCATTGATTTTCATGAGCACGCTATGACCAGAATGATGGTTTTAAGTCAGGGATATGCCTTGTTTTTTTTTATCTTCCGATGTGAGGAAGCCTTGCCAAGGGATGGACTACCCGGGATGGCGGTTCCAGCCGAACTTGGAAGGTGTGTGATTACATGGAAGGGGGTGACCGGATTTTCCCGAGAGACCGTGTAGCAGAGAAGGGAAGGCCGACAATATATTTGTTTTGATCATTAGCATTTCCAGATGGAATCAAATTCACATTGGGAGTACTCCCTCGAATAATGAGCCGATAACTATTCACTGAGAGGACAAGTCTCGCAAGATTGAAACGTTGGACATTGATGCAGATTTTTCTTTGCAGTGGATTTTGTACTTCCTAGGAAGGAGGTGGATCCCAGTATTACTTTGAGGGTGGAAGTGTGAGCCTCTAGATTCCCTTGTTGTAGATGCACGCATCGTATCCTTTTATTTGTTGGTTGAGAAAATGTGCATATGTGTGTATGTGTATATTATTGTAAATATTGTATCGAGGTGGTTTATAAAGCTCCACAGACAGTATGGTTGTTTGTTGGTTGAAGCAAATGTGTATGTGTGTATATGTGGTTATTATTGTAAATACCATAATGAGTTGCATTATAAATCTCCAGTAAACAGTATGATTGTCATGTTTCAGCAGTGGTCACTGTAAATACTGCAACAAGATGTGTTATAAAGCTCCATGGGTAGTATGTTTTGTTTTCAGCAATCTTATTGGTTATAGGTGTCATTGAACACCGAGGACAGTGTTCCCCCAAGGGGGAGGGTTATGTAATAGCCCTGGTCAAAAATCCATGTAAAAATATATAAGGTCACAGCTAATGGGACACGTATTCCAAGCTTAATGGTGGGAAAAATATCCTAGTGGGTGTTCATTTCGATTGTCATGGCTAAAGGAAATTAGCAAAGGCAATGGAAAAGGATTTGGAAAGGCAAGAGGCATTAATTGGCATTTTAATTATGAAAATAATGGAAATTAGGAGAAAAGGAAGGTGAAAGGTCACAAGTTGCATGTGAGGAGGAAAATGAAGGAAAGTAATGGAAATTGAACAAAATAGAGGCCTCAATCATAAAAAGGCTTCTGAGCATCAGTGGGCGGGCTTGATCAGTGTAATCTTGGTCAGTTCAGTTTTGGAGCTCTCTCTCTATTCTCTCTCTCATATTCTTAGACACTAGCTTTCTTGGAGCACTCTTAGAGGGTGTGGATACTTGAAGTTTTGGATCAAGAAGGCAAAGGAAGAGCATGAAAGCGCAAGAGGACACTGGGATCAACAAATACAATGAGTTTTTCTTGCAGGTACCGAGTTGCATGTATGTTTTCCTCACTAGTTTTGGCATGCATGGCACATGCATGTGGTTTTTTGGTTATGGTTTGTCACTGGCATGGAGGATTGCCTAGATTTACAGTGGATTTTCCTAGCCTTTCCATTTGATTTTTTTTCCTTATTTTGTTTTGGTTGGTTCTCATGTTTACTTAGCTTGGGTTTAGTTCTCTTAAGGCTTGGATACAGACCAATCTGATGGTGGGTTTGTGACGTTTGACTGTGAGGTGGAATCATTGTTTGATGGGTTAAGGTGGATGACCTATGGTATCCCTAGATGGTTTTTTATTGATGTACTCTATAAGATCCCACATTCATGCTTGAAATATGGCATGGGGGTGAATGGCTGAAGAGAGATTTGGATCAGCCATTCTATGGTCAGGTGGAATGTGAAAATCCCATCCTGGGTTTGGATTTTGCATCATCAATATGAGGTTATTTCTCCTTGTATTTCTATGAGTATTATACTGGATTATATGTGTTTTATATGGTTGTGATTTCATTGGTATTTTTGTTGCTATTATGTTGGTTATGAATATGTATTATGATAGTGGCTATGTATGGCTCCCATCATGTTTTTACTTGTATATGAATGAATAATATATCTTGGCACTGTTGTAGCGGCTGCAACACCCTCCAAAATTTTGGCTTGCACTCAAATTTCGGAGCCTTCCTTAGTTTTTCCTTTATGGATGCAAACACTCGATCTCATTCTGTGACCTCCCTCAGAATCTTTTCACCCCTTTTGCTTGTTTGACCAACTATCCTCTCTTGGAATGTTGATTTCTTTATCATTCTTGCGGTCCTGTTCTGGTGATTTCGGAGGTTTGTCTTTGTGTGTTTGAGTTGTCCTAGTTATGTAAACATCATTCACACTCATACAAAAAGTTGTAAGCACTATCGCACAAGTGTCGTCACAGTCGTCCTAAGGTCTATCTCAAGAGTCGCATTTGTCACTTTTGGATCTAGATAGTCTCACAGAGGGAAATGCTTTGTCTTGTTGTTCTAGTAGTCTATGTTGTTGTATCGTCGAAGTATGTTAAGTGTGTGATCACAATGTCAAGTTCCTTAGAAGTTCACTTGCCTCCCACACTTATTCATTTTTTTGAAAAATCCTTTCAACCCGACAACCCTGCTTCATCGAACACCAACTAAGCTGCACTACACAGTCTCAGCCCTCAGTGTTGTTGCTCTGCTGCTTAGAACTGCGTAGTTTTTAGAGATTGTCCTCCAGGAAACTTGCACTACGCAATCCCAGGGTTGAGCAACCTACCTTCCTTCCCAGAATTGCACAGAAGTTGCCTCAAGACTGACCCCAACTGCGCATTTCTCAGGATCAATCAGCAAGCCTCCTACATTCCTACTAGAAGCCTACAATGAGCAGATACTTGAGCCTGCTTTACCCCCCAGAACTGCGCAGTGGTGTCCCCTAGTGTCCTCCCTCAATTGGGACTCGTTGCTCCTAGAAACTGCACATAAATGTCCTATCTAGTCCCTCTGTTGCCCTATCATGTCTTCCCTCAGAAAACTGCGTAGACTTGCCTCCCAGGGTCTCACCTTGTAGCTGCCACTAATGATCTCAACTGCACAATCTTGCCTCCCAGTGGCCTCTGCGCAATTTTTCCCAACATTGAAGATTGTGCTTCCGAGTTCCTCAGTCAAGCCTGAGTTGCGCTCTATGCAGTCTCAGTGACCAATCTCCCTCCTTGTCACCTGGAACTGCACAATGTGGAGTTTCTGAGCCCTCTTCCAAGCCTATCATCCATCTCGAACCTACTCAATAAATAGAAATGCATGCATCTTAGACTAGGAGTTTTTGGATTTGATGTTGTCCCATCATGAGTGAATTGCAGGAATAGGTACACTGTCAAATCATGGTGAGATGATGAAGGAGACGAAGAAGTAGTGAACATGCTAGAAGACTTGCTTGCAGTTGGATGGATAGATGAATCTCATCGAGAAAAAGCAAAGGGAACAAATGCATGCAACCGCTTTTCAAGACAAAGATCATTGAAGACCCCGTAGTATCAAGTCATGCGGAGGAGAAAAGACAACACATCCATCACTCAGCAGCAACAGCAACTTGACATTCACACCACAACCAACTATTCCATGTGTAATGATCCTAAATAGGAATACAAGTGATAACAAGCAAATAAAATGTGCAGCAAATTATAAAAACAAAATACACATTAAGCATCCATAGGAAAGTTGTAAATAGGGAACTGTTGAGCCATTTTATTAAGCTTTTGAAGGAAAAATACAATAGATAACGATGCATCTAGGCTTGTCTCAATGGATAAGCATGACCAAACCCAAGTGGGAAAAATGGTTGAGTTGAAGGCTACCGAACTGTTGCACCAAATTGCACTACGCTGCCTAGAAAATTGCCTCTCTATTGAAGTTCGAATGGCTGGAAAGGGCACTTATACTACCCAGAAAATTATGTTCTTTTAACCCCGAACTCCTTGGCCTAAACCCAGAAGGGATTTTGGTTGGTTTATACTTTTGAAATTCGACCCCCTTGTAGCCTCACCTCAGTTGTAGCTATAAAACTCTGCCTGCTAGAAGTTGCCTGTAAATCCTCCCAAAAACACCTCCAAAGTGTTGGGTTCACCCTTGATATCTAACCCCTGACTTCCTGAATGAGCTCTTGGCCAAAATCACCTACTCCCAAGCTCCATGAAAATCTACTAAGTGGCCTCTGCATTGTCCTTCAGCCCAACAATTCGACCTGCTGGAATGTTGACTCAGCTGGCTGTAAAACCCAACAAGAATGTTGGTATATTGTTGCTACCTCATATCCTTAACACCCTGACAAACATAATGATCTATGTTGGCTTCAATATCCCTCTGTGTATCCTTTGGATGCCCAGAAATATGCACTCCCTACTCTACGTTGGTTAATGGTGCTATGTCATTGCCCCAAAGCTCCTGAAAATCCTTGTGGAACTGCCTCCTAATGAGCACCAGTATTTCAGCAAGGATGTTGCAACTCTTAGGCTACCAACCATACTTCATCAACTCGGGGTTCGTACAAACTTCGAGGTGACAGTGTTGTATACACATATAGATGTAATGGGTCCACTCTTTGTCACTATTGAGTTGGGGCGATAGACCACTAAGGTTTCTCAAACCAACCTTCTATTGATTAGAAGAAGTCTGATTACCAATTAAGAGAGAAGAATTTTACCCTAATTGAGAGAATTGAAATGCTACTTACTGTAGTCATGAAACACTGAAATAGATGCCTACAAAACACATAACTCATATAGTTATTTGTTAATATACCTTGCTTTCAAAAGAATTCTAATTTAACACATGTGGAGTCTTAACTAACCTAAGCATGAAATGTGATCTAAACAAGCACTTAATTGTTGCGTGCATGAATGAATATAAAAACTTTTTCTTTTTATCTTTTTGTAAAAATGTGAATGCTAATCCTTCTTGGTTGCATGGTAGGTGGGATAGGTGTGGAGGGAGATGAGTGCAATGGGTCATATGTCTTGGGAGGCAATCATGGGTCTACTCCTAGATTTCGTGATGTTTTTTTCACAATTCGGGCTCAAAACAGGGCACTACAGGTTTTCCTACAAGATGTCTAATGGATGTCCTAGTTCACCTACAGGATCCCTTGTTTTCCTACAAGAACAGACAGAAAGCATAGGGGGTGGTTTGGAAGGTGGTATGGAGCTTAGGGAAGGTGAGTAAGGAGGAAATAAGGGAAGGGAGTGGTAGGCACTCACTCAGAACTCAAACCAAAGCTTTATGAAGGTTGGATTTGCTCAAAAAGCATGGTAAGTTTTGCTTGTAAAATGATAACTCAAATTTGAGAACTTAGTGGCTTTTGGAGATCATGGGTGGATATGGTTTGGTTGTGTCTGATGACATAAGTTCTTGCTGCAATGTAGAAACTCCTGCGACATATACATCAGTGTTGGCGTTTATCCATAAATCATCTCAAAATAAGAAGGGTTTGCAAAAATATAAGAAAACAGAATTTGCATCATTTATTTGCCAAGTTTATGCATGGGAATGCTTGAAACCTATTATGACAGCCACATGAGATCTAATGCAAGACTTAAGATATCAAAAATGACAAATGCAACCTATCTTCTAAAACTAAAAGATGATGACCTAAATAGCGTAAAACCCCTAAATTTCATAAGAAATGAGAATTTTGTGTTTTTGGGCTGAATGGGAGTTGTTCCTCAAACCATGGTCCCAGGAAGGGATAAATGAGGTAAGATCCACTTGTTATCAGCCTTTTTTGAATATTTTCTTATCTCTAGAATGTTATTATTAATGTTATTCACAAATGGAAGCAAATTAATCAAATCTACCAATACTTGCAATTTAACAACACCAAAATCAAGTTAACAACTAACTATGAGATAACCTAAACATACAAGTACAGTAAGAGGAAACTTTGCTTCTAGGGTTGGGCCCTAACCCAAGAGTTTAAATCCTCTGAGTCAACTCAGTGCTGGATCAAGGGAATGTTACTCATTTTCATTAACATATCAAAAAAAATACATAATAGTGTTTGGTCACAATCCTTCAACTTGAAAATTACTTAGCTATCTTGCACAAAAAATATGAATCCTAATGAGGCTCTAGGCCTCTTTATTTATACAACTGAAGTTTCCAACAACTTCCTTAAATATAGGGAGGCTTAGCTCCAAATATTGAGATTAACTAGTTCTTAACTATCACTGGCTTGGCTGCCAATGATCCTCATGACTTGGCTGCCTGTAACTCTGAGCTGGTGTGATTTAGTTGAGGGATATTCGAGTGAGTGAGGAGATAATGAGGGAGATCCCATCTCCTATAATCTCTCCTTCTTGTATCATTCGAGTTCCTGCATCCTAATTAGCCATACTTTGCTCCCAAAAACCTGTAATCAATGCACATTAGACCACTATACATGACATCTTACTTTTACTCATCTCATTAAGCAAAATACAATTAAAACATGTAAAGAATTATGAGAAGAGTTGATTTTAGTAAGCTGGAGGTGCATTAATGTCCATATATTTTACCCATTGATGAGCCTCATCACCACCCCCTACTGAAAGTGTTGCTCATCCTCTGAGAAACTCAATCTATGTCCATTTCCTTCATTACTTTGGTGGCTTACCTGACATCCCATGTTTCTGTTGTAGTCTCTTCCTCTTGTGAATAAAACCCTACATTATTATTTATCTCCTCCCACTACTTTCTTTCTTCTTCTTCTTTTCTTCCTTCAAACATTCCTAAAAGAAATGGTGGATTAAGCCTCAAGCCAATCTAATTGACTTTGAGTCTTTCTAATTCTTTCTTATACATTGGGGTTCTATTTAGTGCCTTCCTCATTCCTTTAGGAGAATGATATTCTCTTATTTTTAGGTTATAAGGTAAGATGTTCCATCTCCTTTGGCAGGCTTGCTGGCTTTCATCTCCTAGCAATCTTAGCATGTCTTCAAAGTGTGTGATTGCCTATTCTTGTACAGCAAGGTACCTTGGTGCAAGCTTGAGGTCATTTGCGATGAGGTTGTGGGTGTTGAGGACAGCCATTGGGTTATATTGTTCTGCTCTAATCATAAGGGGTTATGCCTCTTCTTTTTCCAATACCTTTTTCATCTATGTAGCTCTTGCCTCCTCATTATTCATCCAAGATGCCAAGGCCATTAATTGCAAGTCCCCTAGCTTTGGATTTGGGTCCCACACATTTAAATCTGTCAAAGATAAATTGTGTAGGTAGAACTCAGATATATTTTCTCTATCCTCCAAGGTGCTTTGATCACATAGGTCAATGAATTGTTTGTATTCTTCGAAAGGCATAGTTCCTCTTTGTGCTAGGGTCTTTATCTGGAATTGTAGCCATTATTCCTTGAGGTATAAGGCATATGACTTTACTAGCATCCTGCACTGGATTGCCTCCATGGATAAACTGGCCATAGTTTCCAATTGGCTTTCCCTTTCTTGTAATTACTTCCTTAGCCATGTGTTCTCAGCCTCTAACTAAGATTTCATTATTTCTTTTCTGTCTCTTATGCTGCTTAGTTCTTTGCCCATCTCTTGCAATTTCTCCTCCATGTGGCCTATATCCTCTACCCCTTTTGATTTAGCAATTTGCATCCACCTGTGTTTCCTTTCCCTCTCTTTTTCAAGTTCGAAGAATAAAGGAATGGAAAACTTCTTCAGTATCACCCTTCCTCCTTCAATGAACATGTAGTAGGGGCTGAGGTTTGGTTGTGGGCTAGGCTCCCTTAGTTCTTGGCCCTCTTCCTCTGTTTCTTCTTGAGAAATTTCTTCCTGGTCTCTTTTCTGTGTTTCCTGTAGGTTTGACAGAGTTTCTGGTAGGATTGTCTCTGCTTCCTATAGGTCTGATTATGTCTCATGTAGGAGACCTTTTCCTTTTGATGAGGCTGACCTTATGATAGGCCTCCTAACATAGGTGATTGGAGACTTGGGAGAAGCTTGTTTTGATGTTCCTTCTCCTTCCTTTTTCTTTAGAGGGACTGCTTTTTCTTGTTGTTTTGGTGAGTCCTCTATGACAATTAGAGTTTTGGTAGGGGTTTTAGGTCTCCCTTATCTAATTTTGTGCTCTTTCTTGTCCTAAAGTAAAGTGGGGTTTGTCTTTGTCTCTTCCCCTTTGATTTCACATGTGTACTTAGGGCAATTAGAGCAGTTGTTGCCTTTTTCTCTGTAGGCCCTAAAGACACTCTTGGTGATTCTTCTTCTTCTCTCCTCTGAGTTGTAGACTTTTGTTCATCCTTCTGTCCTTCATCCTCTTTTCCACTTCCTTTTTCATCCTCTTCTTTGTCTCCTCCTTCCTCTTATTTTTCTTCCTTTGTTTCTTCGTCCTTCTCATCTGTTTCTTCTTTTGTTTCCTCCTCTGTTTCTTTTTCATTTTCCTCCTCTGTTTCCTCTTCATTGACATCCTTTGTTTCTTCTTCTCCCTCACTAGCAGTAGGGCTTCTGTAATACTCAATGGATTGAATTGCTACTTCTTCCTACATGTCTACAAATGTTGTCCATGCAATGGGGAATCTTAAGTTTTGTAGAGAATCTTCAAGGATGAGTTTGATCAACCCATGATGGGCTAGTTGCTGATGTTTTCCCTCTTGCACCTTGATGATCATGTCGATCATGGATTGTAGCATAAAATAGGGTATACTTAGTCTGTTATGAGGAGGTGTGTTCTCTCCAAATCTCAATTCTTGGAGGAGTCTGAAGTGGTATCATACACTACATTGTATCTCCCTTCACATGAAATATATTTGATGATGTGGTAAATGACTTCATT
>Ga0068627_1000309_pt1 | contig 10852 bp, 12 predicted proteins | sample InSIn1gowninarea_FD_77430 | JGI IMG/M metagenome (GOLD analysis project Ga0068627, IMG submission 77430) | Clean room microbial communities from NASA Spacecraft Assembly Facility at Jet Propulsion Laboratory, Pasadena, California, USA -... ... | reverse complement strand
GGATGTGGAAGCATTGTTGTGCGCCATTTCTATTATCCAACCAGATTGGATAAACGAAGCAAGGGAGGAATGGAAGAATGATGAAGAAGTGTGGGCACTTATTCGAAAGCTACAACAAGATTCTAGTACATCTGATACATTTAGCTGGAAAAATGATTTATTATGGTACAAAGATCACTTATACCTCTGTAAGAATTCCCAACTCAAACAAAAGATTCTTATGGAATTGCACATTTCTCCCTTAGGAGGGCACTCAGGATTTTTAAAAACTTACCATAGGGTTAAGAAGGAATTTTTTTGGGATGGCCTTCAATCGGATATTCAAAAGTTTGTGATGGAATGTTTGGTTTACCAACAAAATAAAGTTGAAACAATTCATACCCCGGGTCTATTACAACCTTTATCCATTCCAAGCCAACGTTGGGAGGAGGTTTCAATGGATTTTATCACAGGTTTACCCAAGTCTGAGGGAAAGAGTGGCATCATGGTGGTAGTTGACAGACTTACCAAGTATGCACACTTTTGTGCATTATCACATCCATTTAAATCCAGTATAGTTTCTACTGCATTTATGGAAACAATTCAAAAGCTACATGGAAATCCAAAGATTATTGTAAGTGACAGAGATCCCATCTTCACTTGAAATTTTTCGATAGAATTATTTTCTTGTCTTAGTACTCAGTTAGCTCATAGCTCATCTTATCATCCTCAATCTGATGGGTAAACTGAGATAGTAAACAAATATTTGGAAGGATAACTTCTTTGCTTTGTCTCTGATAAACAAACACAATGGGTCAAATGGTTGCATCTGGATGAATGGTGGTATAACACATCCTTCCATACATCAACAAAAATGACCCCATTTATGGAACTTTATGGATATCAACCACCATCCATCACATCATATTTAAGAGAAAATTCTAAGGTTCAAGCAGTGGAACATCACATAGAACATCAACAAGAAGTCCTCCAACTCTTAAAGGATAACCTCGTATTGGCACAGAATAGAATGAAACAACAGGCAGATCAACATCGCAGTGAAAGAAGTTTTGATTTAGGTGATTGGGTATTCCTACAGCTACAACCATATAAACAAATGTCCCTAAAGCAAGCTAAGAAGGATAATAAATTATCACCAAAGTATTATGGTCCGTACAAGGTGTTGCAAAAGATTGGTACTATGGTCCAAACTCATAATGTCCATACATGGTCCTGAATGTAGCCTTGTAGATATCCTCTTCCTTGATGCATACATGATGGTATACTAATCTCAATTCGAGCTTAGAGAATGTTGTTGCTCCCTTCAACTAATCAAACAAATCATCAATCCTTGGCAATGGGTTCCTATTCTTAATCACCGCCTTGTTCATCTACCTGTAATCAATGCATAATCTGAGATTACCATATTTCTTCTTTATGAACAACACTGGTGCGACCCAAGGTGATACACTTGGCCTAATTGATCCCTTGTTAACGATATCCTTTAACTGCAATTTCAACTCTACTAACTTTGGGGTACTCATCCTATAAGGTTCCTTCAATACTGGTGTTGCCCCTAGAACTAACTCAATAGAGAAATCTACTTCCCTGTGAAGAGGTAACTCTGGAATATCTACTGGAAACACATCCTGATACTAACGCAATACAGGGTACCTCTTGAATATTTATGCATCCTCAACATCTTTACCTTTGTCACTAGATATATACACTGCAAACATCACACAACCTTTTCTACAACTATGCTCAGCCTGCATAGCAGTAACCATCCTTGTTGATGTAGGCTTCTTCTTTCCCTACAAAATTTTATTTTCCCCATTATCATCCACACACTCAATAACCATGTCGAAGAAATCCACTTTGGTCCTGTGAAGGTATAGCTAATCCATACCCAAAAGCATATTATATGATACCAATGGTAGTACATTGAAATGTGTTGTTGTAGGCATACCATTTAACTCAAATGCACAAGCTCTTACCTAATGGTGAACTCTCTTCCTTTTACCTGTAGCCAACTGTACCAACAAATATTTTGCATGCACTTCTTTTCTCAAACCAAACTTATCCACTAGGTCAATATTAATATAACTATAATGATATATAGGATCAATCAAAATAGAAACAACTTGTTCACAAAGTTTATCGTCCATATCAATTATATATGCCTGATGATTTACCTACATGTTGTCCACAACTGCATAGATCCAAGGAATGGTATGACCAACATCACCAACTGTATGTGCCTCCTCAGCACTATATATTTAGGGTCTACCACCCTAATACCATGGACAATCTATCTTATGATGATCCTTACCACATATCCAACACTACAAAAATGCTCTAACATCACCTCTAGTCTATTGCTCTCCATGTGCCTTCTCAACTGTATTGAGCTTCTTGTAATGGACTACATTTTCTTTCTCACCTGCATCTTAAGGTCTTCCCTGCTTTGGTGGCCATTTTCCTTTAACTTTGTCATTTTCTTTCAAGTCACTCTTAGGCTCAATTTGCACTTCGACTGCTCATAAAAATGTTTCATCTTTCGAATGGCCTCCTCCAATGATCCAGGTTCATCGAACTCAATACGGTCTTTGTATGCTAATGGCAATCCATTGATGAATCTTTGAACCTTGGCCTTTTCCTCCTTGAGGTAAGGCAAGTATCTCAACAACTCCAAGAACCTTCTAGTATACTCATCATCTATCATGGAACCCATCTACAAATCATAAATCTCCTTAGCTCTATCATCATAGTACCTTTCTGACATACACTTCTTCTTGAAGAACCTCTCAAACTCATTCCAAGACAAGCCGTCCTCATGAATACCACTAACATTCTTCAAATCTTCCCACTGAATCTACTTTCCCTTTAAGACTGAAGGTGTCTATATTTTCTTTCATGTTCTCTGAATAATTGTGCAATCTCAAGAACTTCCTCATACCAAGCAACCATGCCTCTACATCTTGTGATTTATTCATCTCTCCATTGTATGTAGGTGGCTTCTCTTTCTTAAACTCACCCAGAAAATATCCCTTGTCACTCCTCCTGTAAGGATGCTAACAATGATGATTATAATGTCTGTCAGAACTAGAACTAGAGTAGTACCTGTGTCTATCACCCCTCCTATCCTGAGTATCCAAGGACCTAACATCTTTAATCTTGTCCAATCCATCCCACCTATACTCACCATGAGATGTGCTACCATATGCACCATTAGTTCTATCCTCTTACTCATGGCTGATCCAAAGTGGTCCTTGTCACTGCAAATCTAACAAACTCTGAAGTATCAATGCATTTACCTCTGCTTGTTTCTCTTGTGCCTCTATGGTTTTGTCATTTTCTGCCTTAAAGCTCCTTATTTTTTCCAATAAGCTTCTTAGTGTCTCTGCTAAATCAGAAGAGTGCCCACCACCATGCTACTTATCTAATCCATAGGGGGAGTCTCAGGAATTGTAGTCTACCATATTTATATTCATCTTTGATATTCTTCTTGCAAGGTATATAATGTTAGCTAAACCAAATCAAAATAAATCAACATACCTTAGTATACTTTGGGGAGGATACCTTGTTTACAAGATCAAGAAATCAACGTGATACATGTACAACAAAATCATGACAACATATAGAAATATAACACATAGTATGTAACCATATATCCATCATTCTAACTAGAGTCTAGTCATCAATGCATGACCATATCAACTACACATACCATGACCTCATGCATGACAACAACAACCATACCAACGTATGCCAACACCACGCAAGCATACACAACATGTAACCGATCATACCCTCATGATGACACACTTCACAACAATGACATCCTTTTTCACATGGAGGCATAACTACAATCATAACTGACATCATGCATATGCAACAAGCATATATACCATAAGTATGATTAACACATGTGCCACCGACATGAATGCATGACCAAGACATAACCCATCCAGCCTGAGGGGTGAACCATGCTTCGATACCACTCTATAACACCCTCCTCCCAAATCTACCCAAGTAACAGGCCAATCGAGGTAAACATGTGACGAGAAGTTACTATGATATGATTTCACATCCTAAGTCACCTTAAGGAAGTGGAACTGATGGAAACACACCATACAAACCTTCCACATCAGCAACAAGACTCCTAGAAAGCATCCCAACCTCTCAAGTAACCAGCCCCTAGGTCCCACTAATTTTTTAGACCAATTATCCCTCGGATGCTCCCATGATATGGGCATGCATGCGTCAAGAAGGCTTTGGACACTCCCACAACATGGTATGCCAGTGTCCAAGGACTTTTCTGCTCAGTTTTGTGCTAGCGTCCTCGAGATTTGAGCCATTTTTCAGGTCCAGAGCCTAGGTCACTACCCATAACTCAATGACACTTTTAGAATCCATGATTTACATAATATCAAGTCCTACAAATCAAAAACCGACTCCAAGACTAGGCCTGACCATCCCTAACTGGGACTGACATTTTGTCAAACACTTTAAATCAATAAAATTTACAAGAAATGAATATAAGACAAAGCATAAATGACTGATAACTCATATGATACTTGACAAGAAGGATCACCACCCTCTTCCCTTAACTATTTTGACATCAATTAGATCTTACATCCATTATCCTTTCAGTTACAAGTAAATACATGAAATAACCATGACAATAACCAGTCATATAAATATTCTTATAACCAACATTAAACCATGAAACTAAAAAGGACATAACAACCATTAAAGCCACATATTAACAATTTCATAAGCAAGAGAACTTATCTTTTATTAAAAATAGGAAAATCTGACCAAGTTCGGAACTTCCATGTACCACCTAACCATAGAAATGGCTGAACCAAATATTTCTTTCAGCTAATCACCCCTGTGTCGTATTCCAAACACAAGTGTGGGATTTCATGGATAAACTAATCCAAAAAAAAAGGAGATCCATAGGTTAAGCCATCTTTACCCTCACCAAATTGTGATCTCACCAAGACCAAACCGAACTAGGAATGCCTCTGGACTCCATCACTATTCTTGAGGAATTTTTCATCTCCTTGTCTCTTACGCTTTATTGCAATCCACACCACATCACTCGGAGCTAAACCGAGACGCCAATCTCTCAAACTTTATCGCAATCCACATTGCGTCACTAGGCCCTAAATGAAGACTTCACCCTCAGGTTTTACTGTGTATCATGCCAAAACTGGTCAAGGGATTCCTAGGCCTTTTGGATTTTCCTGAGACCACCTCCACCCTGGATTTTGAAACCATCCGACAATTCCAAATATCAAAACCGAGAAAAAATCCCATCACACCATGGCTATCTGGAAAAAGGCAAGGCTAGGATGAAAACCACTATCATAACCTGACAAAACCATGCCACCGACAACAAGAGAACCATACACCAACATGAAAAGCCATGCATGTCAAAACCATCTAGGAAATCACAAATGCAATATGTTACCTGCAAGTATTCCTGCTGAAGCTGATTGATCCTACTCTTCCTTGCTTAATCCTTGATTTCCTTCCTTTCCTTTTGCCTGCTTTTCCTTCCTTGCTCCAAGCTAAAGTGCTCCAAGAAAACCCTAAGTGTCCGAGAGTGTGAGAGAGAGAAAGAGAGAATAATGAGAGAGCTTCAAAACTAAATTGACAAAAGGTGCCAACCGATCCTCATAAGCCTTTTTATCAATGATGCCTCTATTTTCTTCATTTTCCATTATTTTTCCTTCAATTTCCTCCTCACATGCAACCTATGACCTTTCACCTCCCTTTTCTCCTATTTTCCTTTATTTTCAAAAATATATGTGCTAAAAATGCCTTTTTTCCTTTTTAATGCCTTTGCGTTTGCCAATTTCCTTTAGCCATAAACACATCAAATGATGCTCACTAGAATATCTTTTCCCAACATCCAACTTGGAATAAGTGTCCCTTCACTGTGATCTTATTTTTCCTTTATTAAATTTTTTTACATGAACTTTTAACTAGGGGTTATTACAAGGTTCTATTATCTCCTCCTCATCTTGCCCCTACTGCTCCATCTCTTGAGATCTCACTGGATTCCCTGTTTATGAGGAAATGCTAGTACTGGTCACTGTACTGGATCCTTGTGACTGTCCCACAGGTGGTCCTATGGGCTGCCCATGTGGTTGGACCAATGGAGCTTCAACTAGTTGATTCTTATCACCTGCAAACATCTCATGAGATCTCTTAAAATGTCGATCTTCCATGAACTTTACGTCTCATCTCACCACAATCTTCCTATTTCTAGGAATGTATATCTTGTATGCCTTGGAGTTCAAAAATTCGTTGTAGATTCAAATTGCTTATGTAATATTCTAAAACACAAGACTTGAATCTACTCTACTCATCAATAGAAACAATTAAACGACCGTGAAATCATGAAGCATAAAAGAGAAAGAATTCAATCAACACGTTACACAATGATTTCTTGGGGAAAGCCACAACTAAAAACCCCTGCTATCTGTATGTTTCATTAGTCATAAAACATGAGAAGATTATAATGCTTTTCTCAAGCCCGAGTAACCTTTGCACTATCTCTATCTCACTAAAAACCCCTACTATCTGTATGTTTCATTAGTCATAAAACATGAGAAGATTATAATGCTTTTCTCAAGCCCAAGTAACCTTTGCACTATCTCTATCTCTCTCATGGCTTCCTAGACAAGCCTAGGCCAATACTTAACCAATTTCTCGCTTGCCCAAGTCCCTACTTCCATGCATTGTTTCCTTGGGAATTACCCCCTTATTAATTAAGGAAATTCCTCAAAGGAATTTCACAATACATCATAGACCTTCCTCTGACTACATGCACCACCAGTACAATTTAGATGATTATAAAATTGACAATACGTTGTCCCTGAAATTCAATATCAATTGGGTAACTCTTAAATCTAACATGCATGAGTTATTTATGAGTGAATCATCAGTTAACTGGTTGATCACTATAGGTAGCACACACTATTAGACCTCCCACTAGTTCTTCCAACAATTGGAACTAGCTTAACTGAATTTAACTCAGTTATAATGAATTAACTAATTACAACTCAAATTAAACTCAACCACAACTCCTATAAAGTAGGAGACACTCTACATGACTCAAGTTAGGGCTCCTAGTGCAACTGATCTCTGCTTCTTGTTGTACTAAAAAAATGTTGTTGACAAAATACTGAAGATTCCCCCTAATGTGCTCTTCCTATTGGATGGACTCTCTACCCAATATGCATCATTAAAGCCCTGTAGCTTCACTCCCTCTATCCTTATGTACCAAAGACCAAACTCAGTGGTGCCTCTGAGGTATCTCAACACATGTTTAGCTGCCTTCCAATGGAGTTTGGTTGGCTTAACCATTGCTTTACTAAGTCGGTTAACTGAAAAACATATTTCTAGTCATGTGTTCACCAAATACATAAGTGAACTTACGAGCTACCTGTAAATAGTATCGTCCACTACTTCACTTGAAGTAGCATATTCCTTCTTCCAATTCCTTGCTAGAAGAGTCTCCATGGTTTTGTTTCTCTCCACGTGGAACTTCTTTGGTATCTCGTCGGCATACATTCCCTGAGAGACAAATAGCTCCTCATCTCCTTTCCATACTTCCATACCAATGAAATAATGCATGAGCCCCAGGTCGTTCATCTTGAATTCTCTTGCAAGATATTCTTTGCAATATATTCTTTGCAAGATTTTACCAGCTTCTCACCACCTGTTAGAATTAAATCATCGACATATAATACTATAATAAACAATTTACCTTCAACCACAATATGGTAAATGTTTGCATCTTCTTCACTTTTGGTGAATCCCAACCTATTGAAATAGTTGTCAATCCTAGTGTACCAAGCATGGGGTGCTTGTATCAATCCATACAGTGCTCGCTTGAGTTTGCACACATGTGACTCTCTGTTGAAGGTCTCAAATCCTTCCAGCTTCTCAATGTACACCTCTTCCTCAGTCACTACATTGAGGAATGTTGTCTTCACATCCATCTGATGTATCTTCCATCCCATCTGCATTGAAAGTGCTAGAATATATCTGATTAAAGAGTACCTTTCTACTGAAGAAAATGTCTCCTCGTAATCAATTCCCTCCACCTGAGAGAACTCTCTGGCCATAAATATCACCTTGTGTTTATCCACACTCCCATCTGTAGCTTTCTTTACCTTGCAAAGCCATCTAGAACTCACCATTGACTTGTTTTTTGGTCTTGGGACCACTTCCCAAACACTATTTTTGATAATGGAGTCATACTCATCAACTCATACTAGTTACTACATTGCTTCCTCAAATGAGGATGAATCAATATCTACATTCTCACTCATCAACACCATGTAGCTAGTGTACCGATCTAGTGACCTCCACTATTTGCACTGTGATGTGGGTGCTCCCACATTCTCTCCAACATCATGCATCAATCTATCAACCTCTCTAGTGTGCTTCCTTCCATCTCTAGAAGTCTCTACATGAGTGGGTGCTTCCACTCTCTTCTCCTCTACATGTGGCATGTCCACATTATCTGAGGTTCTTCATGTTGTAGCATCCGTTGTCCTTTTAATTTTATTTTCTATTTTATCGCAAAAAGGAAAAAAAATCAAATATTATGTTATAATGAAAATAAGAAAAAATGCAGAAATTTAAAACAAACGAGTTGTTTTACTATATTGACGACTTTTGAACATGAGAAACTCGGCAGAAGGTCTGAGCCATCTGATCGACAAGAAACAGATTTGACAGTGGTCATGCAATTAACAAGCACGAGCGTTAATTCTAAATCGGATGCGAGAAATTATAAAATGGAGTTAAAACCTCAGTTAATCGAGGTCGTCCACTTGAAGGCCACAGATCTGACGATAATCACGTGGTTAACTAGGATGAGGTTTAATTCATAAATCATATGTGATGGTTTATGAAATTCGATTTAATCTGTTGAAGTCTGGATCAATCATAGCCGCTCATAAAAAAGTACGATATCTAACGGATATCGCATCGAAAAGTGCACCGGTTTTATTTTAAATTTCATACCTGAGAAGTCTTTTAATTGTAGTTTTGTTTCCATATCAGGTCTGTGGGGAAGGCAAACGTCTATGGAAAAGGCAGGAGATCAGATTATGAACTAGAGTCTAAAGTCTTTTCAGTTTTGTGGTAAGCCATATTCCGCGTAATCAACCAATTCTATTGTTTTAGTAGAATAACTAGAATTAGAGGCAGATGACCAAAACTTGAAAGGAACGGTAATTGGTCGGGTTTCTTTGTGTTTTCGCCAATTGGAGCACTCTCGATATATATATGGGCCATAAGGGTTTCTTTATGTTTTAGCCAATCAAAACATTTCCAATACATACGTGGGCCCAAGTCCACACACGGAGTTTTGTTAAAATGCAGTTTGTTGTGTTAAAACAATTTAATTATTATCAGAACATCTACAAAGAAACTTCATCAGCATTTAAGTCACAAATCTAAACAACGAGAAACCATCAACAGTTATATTCTAATTTTTGTTACTTCTTGTTATTTTGTTTTCTTGAGAATGAGGTGTCTTTTACCATCCGATGTAATATTATGTAATGAATTTTACCTTAAACAGTTAGGAGATAGTTAAGCAGTTTGACTGTTTTGGCGATTATCAACTGTTACATGATGTATAAAAAGAGGAAAAATCATAGAAAAAAGGGTTCGAATTTTGAAGAACCTGGAGACTAGTCCAATGTAATCTTGATAAAACTATTGATTAATGAAAGAATCAGAAGTTTTCCACACATTGTTGGGTATGATTTTGTAACCTCTCTATTATGTGTCATCATATGTCTTCTTTCCTTTAAGTATGATAATGAAGTTGCAGGTCTTTTTTTCCTTATGTGAATGAAGTTAAATTTCCTTAAAAGGGCACTCGTATACTTGAAGTTCCTACCTCTGCAATTCTTCTAAGTTACAAATAGTAGTTTCTATGTAAAACAACATATTGTCTTTAACTTCCCTAAGTGTCACAGATAATAGTTTATGTGTAAAACAACATTTTGTCTCTGACTTCTCCAACCATTATTCATTTAGCATTTATATTCAACAATCAAATGGCATTTTGAAACTTTTATATCACCTAAGTATTGAGGGTTAAAAAGTAGGTCTTTCTGGTCCTTCATTTGAGAATACAACATACAACTAAGTGACATAAACAATAAACATTAATGTCTTAAGCACAATTTCTACACAGCCAGGAAATTGGGTTCTTAAGGGACAACATTAATTGGCATTGTTGTTGGGAAGAGAAGTCAAGAACACTTTTCCCTGGGTTTTTAATATTTTCCTCTAGTTGTTGAGTGATGAGGAAATATTTGGCTGTATTGAACAGAAAACATTAACTCTAGCTTCAAACAGGCCTCATACAAGGTCAGATACCTCACAGTAAAAAGTACAAGCCCTTTCAGACCCTGAGAGGCTAGTTTCCAAGAGGGTTGGAAGGCCAAAAACTCCATTTACATCAATTCTTACACTGTTTGCACCTGGCAACAGTTCATCACATCTTTCATCCAAATATTCATCTTTCATTGACCAAGAGTCACCTTTTACATCCACTTCATTTCAAGAAACCAATTGTCAAGAACGTTCTTTATAATCTGTTTCAATATCTCCTATAGTTGTTCAACCTGAACCTATAACTACCTTGCCACCTTTTCATACTCCATTTACCCCTAAGTCAGGTTCTACATCTGTTGGCACTCAACGTTTAGTAAGTTCAAGAGAAAACATGGAAGCACCTGCATTCTTGATGAACAGGTATGCACCTATTTAGCTGCCACAACAGTTGAATCAAATGCCACAATAATACTTGAAGATTATTCCT
>Ga0068627_1000304_pt1 | contig 10894 bp, 7 predicted proteins | sample InSIn1gowninarea_FD_77430 | JGI IMG/M metagenome (GOLD analysis project Ga0068627, IMG submission 77430) | Clean room microbial communities from NASA Spacecraft Assembly Facility at Jet Propulsion Laboratory, Pasadena, California, USA -... ... | reverse complement strand
GGATGTATTATTCTTCGTACAAACCATTTTATAGAGGTCTTCTTTGTCATTTATTATTACTAAAGCTGATGCACCACCTGTATTTGGATTCAATCATAATATAACATAATTTAGTATTTAACATCATTAATTAGCCACATACATTACATCTATAATGTATCAAGAAATAATGGGTTCAATGGAGCATTTCCATTGTATTGACAGTCATTCTCACATCACTTATGAATCATTGAATAATCAACTTGCTTCGTGAGGACAATGTGTTTACTACTTCCCATGGCTGGTTCATTATGCCAGTAGATAGGCTTAAAAATGATTGGAAAACTCAGTTATTTTCTTAGGCCACGATCCTGACCACCCGATTTAGCATATACTATGTGGGGATAAGTTGCATCCCCAATTTCTTACAAGAAATAAAGCACTTGCCTACCCTCTCCTAATAGAGCATAGATATAATATAAATGATAATAATCAATAATAGTTAAATACTAAATAAGAGGAATAGGGCCTCTTACTGATATCAAAGCTTGTTCGATAGCGTGAAGATGCAAGGATCTCTGGAGATAATAAGTGGAGGTGGAATCTCGATAGTCTTCCTGCATAGCTAGAAGAGCAAGCTTGATCAATCAGGAATCCAAGATCCTTTCGATGAGAAAAGAAGAAGTGTGATAAATGTAAAGGAATGGAGGGGTATTTATAGGCTAAAGAAGCCTCAGGGGTCATAAATGAGGTGGTTGGCCTTCATAAATGCCTATCCCAAATAAGAAGGGATTCTCTTATTTGCTAGGTACGCCATCCCCTTATATTTCCACATTCTTTGATTAGTCTTAAACTAATGCTGATGAGATTAGCTACATAATATCACCACTGATTACTTTTACTATTCATTGACTCTATTCACTATTACTATTTATCAACTACTATTCACTATTACTATCTATTGATCACTATTTATCAACCAAAATCTTGAGGGTTGTTATAGCATCATTTCAATTATTTTACTATGATGAGACCATTTAACCTTTAATTTTGTCTTTAATGTCACTTTTTCCCTTCTAGTGTAATGCTTTTGATAATATTTTTAATGATTATCTTGGTGAGAAATAATTTATCCACCATCAATTGCCTCTTGTGAAGTAATTATTTCCATCAGTATATTGTCATTCATATGAACTTCATGATTATAAATTTATTAAGAAATTGTTCATTTTTCTTGGATATCTTTGTATTATTTGACATTAATCATAAACATGTTTGATTCCACTATATATCTTATTTTTCTATCATTGTCATGTTTTTACAAAATTATCTATAATGCTCCTTTGTGAACTTCAGTTAACAATATAGCATGCCTTCCATAAATTGATTCCAATATTGATTCCTTTCACACTTTGTTTAATTAGTTTATTTATTTCACATTCACTCATAAACTTGTTTGATTGGACTCTATTTCTTACTATTTGTCCCTCTTCCATTTTTTTATAAATTATCAAAAATATCATAGTGATTATAATGTCCTATTATAAATATGGTTAACTATCATGATGCTGACTCCTTTAACAATTTTCTTAATTACTTGAATTACCATACAATGTGTTCTCTTTAGCATGTGTTCAGTAGTATTTTTTCCCCTTATACCCATTATGACTATTATTTTTAAGAATGGTAGTGGATTAGCACTCCTTACAAGAATTAGATGACAACACGTATTCACCAACAATAGCTCACTTTTAATTTTTCCTTTCTATATTTGGAAATATATTTATTAGTTACAATGTGTTTTGTGCTACTCTGTGTCATTAACTTTTATTTCTTTATGGAAACATTGCCATGTTTATTGGCATTTAATTTTATTTTTCTTAATTTTTTTCTTTTACATGTTTTAGTAACAATTCGATTTGTATCTAGCATCTTCTCATTTTTTCCAATGTGTCAGCAGTATATAGAAATAATGGATATCTTATGATTACTTGTAATGGAGGACTTAACCAGATGAGATTAGCGGTATACGTTAATTTAAAACATTACATGAGAATTTTCCTTTTTTACAGGTTATTGCAAGAAGTTTGTTCTTATATTTTTTCCTTTTTATTTTTAATAATTTGCGACATGGTTACCATAGCTTGTCATCTAAATGTTACATTGGTGGTTCCAGAACTAGAGAAAACATCTTTCTGGGTAGACCTAAGGTTAGCATTTTAGTAAAGTAACATCCTAAAGTCTTTGATCTTTTAGAGTTTTATTATCATCTTTGTGTTGGATTCTAATTTGCTTTTTACTATTGATAGCAAATTTGAAGGCATATTTAATGTGCAGCACTTCATTACATCGCTAGAGATGAGGTCAGAATAGTGAAGAAGTTGCCCCCAAAGCTATGAGGTCAGAATAGTGAAGAAGTTGCCCCCAAAGCTATGGAGGAAATTAGACTAGGGAATGACTATATTAATGCAATGTGCTAGTTGGTAAAACATATCTCATTATACCAAACAAGTAAGTAGAGAATAGGGATACTGATTTTTTTACATTTGACATATGAAAGTTGTTGCCAATAACTAACAGTCTTTTTCTGTTGAGTGACTATTGACAGATACTGCCTTTAATTTAGAAACATAAAGTGTTGCATCTGTAAAAAATAGAGGCACACCTTCCAGACAATGGCGTTCTAATTGAGATACAAAAACTAAGCTGTAGAGTGAACTTTAATGCTCGTTGTTTTACTACCAAGATAGAAGAATTGGGAAGGAAACTCTTACAAATACTGCATTAGAATGGTTCATTCTTGGTTTTACATCTTTGTTATGAAATGGACATACTAGATTTCTCTGGCTACACTCATGGTTGTAGAACATTGTAATTTTTGTTGGATTCTACCTTTGGAATTATATTTTTTTCTGATGGACACAACAAGTTTAGACATTGGAATTATGGGCTTCTATGCCAAAGTGCTTGTGTTATTACTATGCAATAAAGTTATTACAAGAGATGGCCATGCTCTTTTTTGTAAAATAATAAGTATTATCCTATTTGTGTGTTCATCGAATATATAATTTTGATTATTTGCATCTGTTTTATAGTAACAAAATTCCTTGAGTTTAGACCTTCAATTATGGCATTATCAGCAGTTCTATGTGCACTATAAGAGGAACTTCCCTTACATGCCTTATCTTATTTTTCTCAGCTATGTTGCTTAATTAATCTCCCTTGCTAAAGCTATAATTGAAGGTTAGGTGACCCATTGTTGTGAATACAATATTGGAGGCTGTGTAATTGTGCTTGAAAAGTAAGCTCTCATAAGCTTGACTTGTTCAATTCTCTAATTGTTTTGATAGTTTATTACTTCTATAAAATATCAACATCTCTATTTTTTTTAAATTCAGTCATGGAGTTTTCTTGTAATTTTACAGGATCATTCTTCTCTCTCATTTTGATCTTCACAATGTTATCACAAATATGTTGTGATAAAATTAGTAACAAGGATAAGAAGGCCCCTAAATCTCCCAGTTGCGACAACAAATTTCAACTGGTGAAAGTATATTATTGAGTTGATAATACTGAAGGAAAAGGGCTTGTTGGGCTAAGTGCCAGATTTGGTACTAAACTACCAAGTAAAGCATATGAATCTCATATAATGACTCTCATTGAAACTAATCCTCTTAATTGTTCTCAAAACTCTTCTACACAGATATGCGGATTTGTTGCACTATCAAAATGTGGGGACTGTATCTTTACTACAAAAGTAAGGTTTTCTCAGGCAGGTGGTGCATCAGCTTTAGTAATAATAAATGACAAAGAAGACCTCTATAAAATGGTTTGTACGAAGAATAATACATCCCTTAGTATTAAATTTCCAGTAGTAATGATACTAAGATCAGCTGGTCAAATTCTTTGAAATCAACCGTCATCTGGAAAGAAAGTGGACATTCGCATTTACTCCCCAAAGCATCCAGTTGCTGATTTCTCTAAGATATTTTTGTGGCTAATGATGGTGGAGACTATAGTGTGTGCCTCTTTATGGTCTAAATATATAGTCAAAGAAAATTTTGATGATCATTATAATCAACTGACAAGAAAGGAATTCACAAATGATACATCTACAAGTAAATTTGAGATAGAAAAAGTTGTCATGCACTTAACTACAAAATCAATGGTATCATTCATCATTATAGCTTCAATATTTTTGACGTCACTGTACTTATTGAAATCTAAGTGATTTATTTGGATTTTAATAATTCTATTTTGTTTTGGTGGTGTTAAGGGAATGTATAAATGTTTGATGGGATTGATTTTAAGGATGTTAGTTTTCTTATCTAAAAAGGCCATAAAGTTTCCTCTGATAGAAGAAGTTTCTCTTTTGTCAGTTGTGGTTTTACCCTTCTGCATAACATTTGTTGTTGTATGGGCTGTAAATCAACACATTTCCTTTGCTTGTATCGGTCAAGATTTTATGGGCATTGCATTGATGATCACTATTTTACAAATTGTCAGGATACCAAACATTAAGGTTGACTCTATTTTACTCATATGTGGATTTATGTATGATATCTTCTAGGTATTCATTTCTCATGAAATTTTCAATGAGAGTATCATGATTGCGATTGTACATGGTGATAAATCAGGCGGTAAAAGTATCCCAATGCTTCTAAGAATTCTGCATTTCTTTGATCCATGGGATGGCTATGATATAATTGGATTTGGAGATATCGTGTTACCTGGTTTACTAGTTTTGTTTACATCTAGGTTTGATAGTTTGGTGAAGAGAAACATATGGAACAGTTATTTTATTTGGTCATTCGTGGGACACTGAATTGGTGTATTTCATTTTTTTAATTCTAAGATATTACTTTTATTTTCATTGATTCCTTTTGAAATTGTAAATCTAAAAATATTTGTGCTTTAATTTTTTGCTAAATTATTTTGTCTGTATATAGAAAAGAATTGCAATTGTTAATATACCAACAAAATAATTAATCTTCCCTATGGAGGAACAATGTACATACCTTTTTCTTCCAAATAAAGTTATTTAACAGTGGATTTAGTTCGGTATTAAAGTATATCTTAGATTGAGTGTAGATGAAAAATTTTCAAGTACTTGGAGATGACATTATGAACTCCTTTGAAATTATCAATGATTTTCTTAACCTTGTTGGTATGTACAATGAGCTAATAGTTCAGATTCACAAGTACCATTTATATACATTTTTAGCTCTACAAAATTAGCTATATTTTTTTCCAGAGATTAGCTTTATTTCTTTTCACATTTTCCTTTCTAGTATTATAATGCTTTCTATTGAAGTGAACCTGACCTCAAAATCACTTTTATATCTTCAGAAATAATTTAAGTCATACTTATTTTTATCATTAATACAAAACACTATCTAAAAGGCATTTCAGTATGGATTCTAATAATAGAAGTTCGGACAGGCATTTCACATATGATAAATTATAAAATATATTAAATTTTAACCATAAATAATTATGGTTAAAATTCAATATATATGTGCCATAGGCTAAAAGTCAATATTATTTCTTTTATAATTTATGTTTATGCCTATGGCATACTATGCTACGGGAAATAGCTATGACCTCTTGCCAGTAGAATGTGCCACTGGTAAAAGGCAATTTACCTTTAGCCAGTACCCAATTTTCCTGTGGTAAAACTATAGGCTAAAACTCTATAGCCTGTAGTTTTTCTATAGGCAAAAGGCCTTTTTTCGTGTAGTGGATATTATAATCTGCAAGTATGAAGCTCCATCCTTAGCCCCAAACACATACTCAAGAGCCTCCTCTCCAATAGTGAGATTAGCTAGACATAGCCATGATAATTCACAATTCTCTCAATTTTATCTCACAAAAAGTAATAATGCTGAACTCACAATCTCTTAATTACAACTTCAGTGCCTACTCCAATTTGATGAATTACATAAAAAAAATGCCTAGCTTTATAGAATAGCCTAGGGCTAAAATTAAGTATAAGGGATTGCTCTGAAATAGTCAGAGGGGAGTGGGGGAAATGGAAATAAACTACAGTCAAAACATCACTCTGTTCGCCACCACTCTAAAACACCATACCACTCCCTGACAACTATTTCCTAAATCGCAATGCAGAACAGTAAAAGCACATTATAGTTATATAGTATTTTCTCGACTTCTGCTTTTGTTTGTACATCCTCCTCATCATGCTCGGGCCCTTAAATGCTGTAAAAACTGTATATCTGTGCTCCATAACTTTGCCCCTGAACGCCCTAAACTCCTCCACTAGCTGCCATAGTAAAGCTCAACACATAACATCAAAATTTGATTAGTAAACGTTAAGATAGTTTTAAAATAGTGAGGGGTAGTGTATTAGATGGTAGTGCGGTTGAATGATAATAATAGGGAAGGGTAGAGATGGTCTAATAATAGATTGTAGGGCCTTAATGGTTTAACAAGGGTTTAAGGCTTTAGGAATAGTGAGAGTGTGTTTTAGAACAAGAGGGACTTAACAAATAATATTTTATTAACAAAGAGACTTGAACTAATACTAGGACTATAACATAACTAACCATTAGCCTTATGTTCAATGATTTATTAGGCTAGGATTAGGGAAAATCAAATGCTAGGCTAAAACATGAATTTTACTGACTTTAGCTAACTAAAAGACTACAAAGACTAAAATACTCAAACATATTAAAAATGATTGATATATACATGCAAATAAGATGAATTCGCTGCTAAAGATATAAATATAGTGATTTTTGCGAGCGAATCACTTTGCATTAGAAAAATAGTAATAATGTATGAGTGATGGCATGATGAACACCGATGAGAGGGAAAATTGAGTGCCAGCCATATGGTTGATATTATTTTAAAGCTTATGACCTTAATCTTAGAATGATGAGAAGGAAATAAAAGATCAGAGGGAGAGTAGAAAGTCAACTCATAAAATAAGAAATAAGTTTGTAAGGGATTTGGAGAAAAGCAACAAATGAGGCACGATAATGAAAGCGTGCAGTGTTTGAACTATGCTATAATGAGAAGAAAAGATAAATGGAAATATATAGATTAGAGACTAAATATATATGACAACTTAAAAGGGTAATGAAAAAAAAGAATATGGCCAGGATGCACCAATCAATGTTAGTACATATTCCTCAAAACATAAAAGTTGAAGAATAAGGATATATGTATGGAAGAGGTAAGATACCTATCCAAAATATAAGTAAGATACATTGAAGAATGTAAAGACCAAGATAAGAAGATAATTCTAGTTTGGATGATGTGTAATGTAGAGTGAGATAAGGATTATGGGTTTGAATGTCTTAAGAGAGGAAGGGACTATACAATAATAATATGTTGTGTGTTAAACAAATATGTGGCGATAGGTTTGGAACCAAAGGGCATCTGACAGGGAGTGTTGAAGATGTTAACACCGATTAGAGAAACTATGAACTAATGCGAATTTAAAAATCAAGAGAAAGAATGCAACCGAGAGTAATGCTATTGTTAGACAAGGTGAGAAAATACGTGAATGAGGATAGTATTCGCTAGAGTAGGACATAATAGAGATGGGAATAATGAGAAGTAGGAAGAGGAGATAAATATGGTTATTGGGAGTCCACTACAGAGCTCGAAGATGTGAAGGATGCTATGGGAATGACATATTTCCTAGAAAGGGGAACATAAAAAAGATGGAAGAGGCTAATGCCAAGAGCAGAAAAATAATTATCATAGGAGAAGTGACCAAAAAATTGAAGAATGACATATAGTGCTGATAATATGGGAGAGTGTTAGTAACAGAATTTTTATAGATAAAGATAAATAAAAAATACGCTAAGGTTCCTTGTTAATATTTCTTAAAAATAAGAATCATATTAAGGTTCATGGATGGACACAAGGCTTAAAAATAATTTGATAAGTAGAAGAAAAGTCAAATTATGAAAGACGGGATGAAAAATATTGTGTGGATAATGATTGGATGTGAATGGTGACGAGAAGAGCATGGACAAGTGAAATGAAAATGAGTAAAATGAAAATCAAAGTCAAAATTTAGGTTTTCTTGATGGACAATCTTTGGTTGTTATGAAAAGATATGGCAGCGATTTAAAACTGCCGAGGTTTTAAACCAGATAGGCGTAAGAGAGTTTTTGTACCCCATGCTAGATTTCATGATAATATAAAGAGATCGGGGTTGATGGATTTGTGTAGGAATAATGATGGTCGAGAGAATTAGAATGGATAATATGTATGGAGTAGAAAGACTAGAGCATATAAATAATTCCTGTATGACTGTGAAGGTAGATTAAAAAGATGGATTAAGCCTTAGAGTTACTACAATATAGAAGCAATGAGGAAAGCATGAGATAATATCTCTGCGTACATATAATAGTATGAAGCTCAGAGGAGGATTTGAATAATCATGATGGTAATAAATGGCTTGAAGAGATCAATAGAGAAGAGAGTAAGTGCAGAAGTTGCCAACAAGAGATAAAGAGTGAAAATTTTCTCAAGAATTTGTAGCTATGGAGAATTCATAATGGGGAACAATGAGTGTTGTGAAATGGTAGAAGCTTGTGTATGGTTTGAAATGAGATGGTAAATGAAGAAACAAGTTGGGATAAATACAATGTGATGCAAATTGTATTGCAATATCAACAAGAAAGGGGCGAATGAAAATTGTGTTTTATGAAAGAGATAGAGCGCATAAAATTTCTAATTCATTACTAATATATACAAAAAAAAGTAACTCATGGGCATGTGCATACAATCAATGAGAAGAAATATACATGATAATGACAATGCATGGAGTTGTGGTGGGTTTAAAGATAATTTATATGAGAAAGGGTTTAGCGATATACGAGCAATGAAAGAATTCAAAAGCTGTAAGTGACAAAGATATGTTCATGAGAGGAGAGAGAGTTCACTAAGAGAAACACGAAGGATAAGTATATGCAAAATAGGTAGAGCTTGCCGGGATCCATAGGAAAGTGGTGCAATAATACCTTGTGGGTAATGCATAATGGAAAATGAGAAAGTATTATAAAAGGTAAAAGAAAATTAAACATAGATGACTTATCATCTATGGATTACAATGATAGGAAATTATAATCATGAGAATATAGGGTCATAGGTCATGACCCTTAGATACAATTTCAAAATGGTATTTTACAATCTAGAATGCCAAAAATAATTTTTTTAATTGTGAATTTCCTAGGGTGATTTAAGCAAAGGGACATATCAGTAAATTAAACCTCATAATATGATGGACATTTTTAACCCTATTTTATATGGTGTAATTTAGTGATATGTCTGTGTGCTTAAACCATAAGTACAACATAGTGGAGAAAACCATAAAACCACTCTTGACTTAGTTTGATTCATTAACAGGACCTATCTTACTAATTTCTAAGTTTAAAGTTATTTTAAAATTTTAATTACATATCTCCAATTTTTATAACATAATACTTTATATCATATTGTTGTTTAATTTTACATTTAGAGTTGTCGAGATATAAGAGCATCTCGAAAAGCGCAAATTTCAATCATCAAATACATGGTACTTTAATTGTCAAAATTTTAAATATGTCTCCAACAGACTTTTCAACCTGGAAAAAATACTATTATTTAATTAAAATAATTGTCATATTATAATTTGAATTTGATTTAATGTTTTGGAATATAAACTGTAATTCAAAATTTGATTTTATATTTTATTTAATTTGAAAATTTTACATGGGTCCAACTTTTTATATTTATTTTTTTGCACTTATCTAAAAATTTAACATTAATTATTTCATTTTCCACATGTGTCAAATTATATATAAATAATTTAATATATGTTACGAGTACATATGTTAATCAAATACAATATTAATTATTAAATATAAAATACCAAACCTAATGTTACCAGTTATAACCATTATATATAATAAATATATATAATGTGAAGTGGTTTAATGAAAATTGAAAAGTAAAGTTTTGATGTTGACATACAAATAATATTAAGTGAAGTTTGACGCTTTTTTCTACTTCAAAAATATCATCATTGAGACTAACATTACCTAATTCTTAACATAAGTACTTGTTAACATAATTACAAACACATGATAAAAGAGAATGTTCACAGTTCAAGAAGTTCTCCCATATCAACCTCAAGGTGTTTTTAAACGTGTCACACATGGCATCAGTTTCAACCGTCTTTTCCTATAAATTTAAAGAAAAAGTTATCAACATATGTATAACGGCATGAATATAGAATAAACATGAAATATTGTGTACTTTGATCACTTCATGTATTTGAAAAAAAAGAAAAAAAAAGTAGTCGGTATAAAAACTAATGAATATATGCGCTTAGACATATTATGAACTTGCAATTCCAGATGACTCATTATTTTACAAGTTACTTTGCTACCAAATAGTTGAAAAACAAGCACAAGTTTTACCAAATCAATCATATCTGAAGTTCAATAATAAAAACCAAATCAAATATGAAAAGCAGTTTCCACATTGCATAAATATTAGGGTACCGAAGAAACTCGTTTCCCCTTAAAAATTCTTGGAGACAATGTCTCATATCTAGGAGATTTGGAGGAGACTTGATGGAGACTTTGGCATTCTTTCATCATCTGTAAACAATAAATTTCTTTATTTATAAATGTTTGTGTATCTATTAGTATTTTACAATACGGATATTTTACATTAGTAGCATTTTAACTTTAAATTTAGTATATTTTGATAAAAATACATTTTTTTTTTGTATAATTTAAATTCAGGTCTCCATCGCGTCTCCTTTCTCAAAATCATGGTCACGTCTCCCAACACATTTTGAGACTCTACTCATCTCTTTGTTTCCTTGTCTTGAAGACTTGTGGCGCACCAATTAAATAACTGTTCCATATGTTTCTCTTCACCAAACTAT
>Ga0068627_1000301_pt1 | contig 10902 bp, 11 predicted proteins | sample InSIn1gowninarea_FD_77430 | JGI IMG/M metagenome (GOLD analysis project Ga0068627, IMG submission 77430) | Clean room microbial communities from NASA Spacecraft Assembly Facility at Jet Propulsion Laboratory, Pasadena, California, USA -... ... | reverse complement strand
TGAGAGATGGTGTTATGTAGGAGGGAAAAGCAGCGCGTTGGTGATGGCTGTGTGGATCAGTGGAGGTTTCCGCTGCATGAGGAGCTGTGGGTAGGACCGCAATGAAAGCTACGCGCAGGCAAAGAAGAGCAACAATGCAGCTGAGGATGCGTGAATGGCTGTTTGAGTGGAGTAGGCAGCGCGTTTGCTGAGCTGAACGATGGGTATGGATACACGTTGACAGGGATGAGGGTAGTGTGGAGCAAGGAGAAAGTGCAACACTGGAGTTAACGCAGGGTTTTAGTAGTGGATAGGAGCGAGTTTGCTGCAAGTGAAGGTTCAACGAATATTCTTGGAGGTCGATTGGAGGAACGACGTGACAAGGAATGAATCTCGCGTGAGGAGATGAGACAACTGCGTGGGAAAGGAGGACAACAAGGGTGAGGGACAAAACCCAAGGCAAAATAAGCTTGAAAATAATTCTAGGCAACAAACAAAGTAGAAAATTGCAGCTCAATGAAACCCCAAAATTTCCAGATTAAATTGTCTTAGATTTATTAATGAAATCACTGCAGAATCTTCTCTAGATAAAAAAATTTAAAATTTAAAACCCTGGATTGCAGAAATAATGCCCCTGCAAGAGATTGTTTTGAGGCCAGATCTTACCCTCCAGGGCCTAGATCTGGCTTCAAAATAAAACTCCACCCTCAGATCTGCAACCTGCAATGACAAAAACAAATCACCCAGAAATAATATATGCAAGGATGAAGTTAAAAACCAGCTAAATAATCACAATATTCACAGGTTAAAGGCTCTAAGCAGCCATATTTGTCATTATGCCACACATATATTTTTTAAGATTTTAAATTTAAGATGAGGTGCGTCAGAAAACCCTTCATGCATCCATAACAAAAATTCTAATGATAAGCCCGGGATCAAAACCAGTTGGGCTCTTCAGAAAATGATATCCGGGAGTTGGTTGGTCCAACTGAAGACTTCCCCGAACACTCGGTGATCTCAAAATCAAGGATTTCCTGCAAAACTTAATTCAACCATTAACGTGGAGGGAGAAAACGACAATGAAATTCAGGTCTAATTGCCATTATATTCAGAAATTAAACTATCATGCAAACCCCAGTGATCAGACAAGATACCTGTGTCTAAATCACTCTTCAATAAGCTAACATCAATGGCTGAAAGTAAATCTATGCAAGAAAATAAAACATCTTACAACATTTTCCCGAAGAGTAACACCAGCAGAGATTAACCCCAAAGTCTTTCTTTATTTGCACATGAAAAAACGATTACAAGAGAGCTTTCTTTAGCACACGACTCTAAGATTGAATGAACTCAGCTGACCATTGACCCCTTATTTAAAGAAAAATTTCCCAATGGCTAGTTCGAGTTATCCTTGTCAAAATGATCTCGACCGTTGATGAGGATCAAAAAATCTTTTAATCTCATTCGTCGAAATTAAAATAATGAGGAAATTCGAAATTATTATTCAAATGCATTTTAATTAATTCAAAAATTAAATTTTTGAATTAATTTCCTCAAAATTTTGACTTTGACTTAACCCAAGGGACCAAGGGCCTAAAATTTAGCAAAATAATCATTTAACCTTAGTCCCTGGACCTCTTAAAATTTAATTTTTTAGAGGGACCATTGAATTTAGCCTTTGGAAAATTTAAAAATACCTAGGACCTAGGACTTATGAGGGGATAAAACATTTTTCTAACCCTCAAGACACTTTACATCATGATTTTTACATTTTTACATCTCAAGGGGGAAAACCCATTTGACATAGACCCTCATAGACTACCCGGTTCTGCGACACAAATATAATCTAGCAGATCAAGCAATTTGTAATAAAATAACCTAACCAAATGGTTAGGATTATTCCCAAATCACTTTTACATAGACTCAATCTAGCACACTAAGACTCCCCTAACATTCTGGTGACAAAATCCATTTCGGCTTTGGGGTAAGGCTGAAGGAAAACTCTGCCGATCATGGATCGGTGAGACAAAAATCCATACGGAATGTACATCATCACTAGAAAACTAGGTTTACCTAGGCAATTACATACATGACACAGATCTGCTAAGATTATTTACAATTTACACATGCAGACTGGGTTTACAAAATAACATGATCAGGCTGATGATGATAGTCGAATGGCATGGACACTACGATCAAGCGCTACCCTTTTGCGAGAAAAGGGAGTGTATTGCTATGGGTCGTTGACACGTAGTGGTCAACATCTGGCTCTACTTGGGGACACGTTGCTGCACTGTAGGAATGTGAGAAAACAGAATCTGCATCCACGCAACACACAACAAAACATAAGTAGCGTCCATCCAAAAATCATCATATAACACTAAGCACAGGAAAGATATCTAGTAACATGAAAAGTAAATATAATCCTATAACATAAATGAAATGCTGAAAAGACAAGGTGTAGGGTTAGAAATACAGAGGATGCCCCATGGCATCAGATGTGTTCAATATAGTGTATACTAAGCATTTGCCTGCTTTCAAGCAAATTTGTCGGTTGTTTCTCGGATGTGCCATGTCCAATCCTGCATACGATAGGACTTTTTCCTATCCGAAAATCAAGTTGCTCGCGGCCATCTGATGCATCAAATCTTTTTCTCATTCTCTTTCTCTTGCACTTTTTCTTCGTGGCAGGCTATATCACTGATGATGTGGAACATTCTGCTTCGAAACTCTTAGATGAAGTATGTAAGATATGCATGACATGTCTTCCTTCATTCTGCATCTGCTCTGTCAAGGATGATGGATCAGTCGCACAGGTATCATGAGTTATAACTTGACCCTTTTTTATTTCTTCTTCGATCATGTCATTCTTAGTTAAATCTTGGTTAATGGAGTTGGCCTCTTTCTCGGGATATTCACAACAAGACGAGACCTGTGATTTCCTCTCTTCCAGTCTTTTATGTAATGAACCCATTTCTCTGGCATGTCTTACTATTAACTTCGCTTGATTGAGTTCAGTTTTCACGAATCTTTCTTGCAGAGTGACATGATTAGCTTGCATAGCCTTTATTTGATTCTGAATAATGGACATCTTATTAGAATGATTAACTTCCATTATTTTTAATATGTTCTCGATGATATGTATTCCATCTGTATTTATGACACGTGGTACCTGCTTTTCTTCTATGGCCAATAATCTATTCTGAAGAGATATTTGACAAACTTCCATGTCCTTTATAATTTTATCATTTTTTGCTTTCATGCCCATGAAACAGTTTTGCATATAGTTTATCTCTTTTTTATGATTTGCTTGCATGGTAGCTAACTGATTATTATAATCGAATCTCATGATGGTCATTTCTTCATCCATAGTTGACAATTTGTTCTGAATCAAAATTATTTCTTCTTGATAACTTGCTTCCATGGCAGTCACTTGATTTGAATGATTGAATTCCATGATCATCATCTTTTCCTCTAAGCTTGATAACTTGCTTTGCATAAAATTAATTTCCTTGTCATGATTAGCTTTCATGGTCTCAATTTCCTTAGCATGCTGACTTTTCATGTCGGTTACGTGATTAGAGTGTTTAATTTTCATGATTTCCATCTCCTTATCACATTTTTCTAGGTAGGTGTATAAAGTTCTCATATCCTTGACGTAACAGTTACAAATTTTTCTTGATTAAGATCCATGTTTTTTACTAGCCGCATTAGTTCTTCTATAATTTGCTTATCATTTTGCCTTTCATTGTTGACATTGTCATGGATTTGATCTGTAACGGTACAAGTGGATTGCACATTCTAACACAGAGAATTGTCTTTAAATCTTTCATTGATCGCTGGATCCTTCACAAAATCACCTTCATTCTATTGCATAATTTTAGGGGCACAAGGCAAGCTATCTTGATAACCATATCTATCTTTAAAAGCATTGACAATGTCTTGTAAAGAAGCAAAAGAACCTTTAGGACAATTATTAAACCAATTTTAAGCATCACCCTCCAAAGAAAAGGCAAATAGACGCATTTTGACATCTTCATGATTATACTGAGGAGAACTGCAATATGAGCATTATACAAGTAAACCTGCATAAATGTTCTCTAACAACGACTGAATCACCACTCGAGAATAAAGACAATTTATGAATGGCCACTTCCAGAATATCATGGAGAACATCAGTAAAATGACACGGGGTAAACGAATAATCCATGATGAATAATGAGGGACTAAATGGATGATAGAGAGAGACCTTTGCTCAGGAAAATCAAGAGAAGAAAGAAGTGGAGTCGCCACTTGAACATGAATTTAACTCTAGGATCCAAAAGGCAACAAACAACCAGATATAAGGGAGGGCTTCTTATTTGGGAAATAATAAATGGAAGAAATGGTGTCAGCACCCAAACAAGAAACGAACCGAAGTGTCCAGGTGCTAAAGGTACGATTAATGAGATGATGAAAGAAAGGGCGATGAAAAGATCAAATGATGCCAAGAAATGTTGGCTGCTTGACAGGCTAATGAATGGCGGAAAAGATGAGATGCACCAAAAAATGTTGACTTTGCCGGTCTCAAATGAATGATAGAAAGATGAAAGATGAATGATGAATGTCGTTGAAACGCTGAGAATAAAATATCCCCGACAATGGCGCCAAAAAATGTTTTCGCGTAAAGTGTGAAGGCAGCACGACAACGCTCAGATCGGGCGCTGTCACTCTGTCCCTGATCTCTCTGTTTAAGCCGTCTCCCTAGGCTAAGGGGGGTAGACACTATGGGATAAAGGAAGACCAACTGAGAACCAGCTGGGTTGGGAGACACAGCGAGGGAATCAAGCACTTGATTGATTTTGAAAAATAATTAGCCCTTTAAATATTTAAGACCAGTGCCTTTGCTAGATGAAGTGAAAATCGAATAATTGATTTGATGCTTAGGAAATATAAATATGAACAAACCTTTTAGCAATTGCTTGAAGATATTTACTAAAATGTCTAGCATATGATAAGCACTAAATCAACCAAGCAATAACGATCAATGACCTAGCAAAGCTCCAACAATTTAATTTTCAAAAGATGAATACTTTGAATAACCACAAAATTTAAAAGCTAGGCACCTAGAATTTAAAATGATTATGCTTGAAATTCTAGACTTGGGAAAATTTATCGTTTTCCACTAGTAAAACTCCAGATAAAAAATTTAAGCACCTTCAACTATAGTAAAATGATAAAATATTGACACCATAAAAATCTTTTCTTTCAAAGCTTTAAATCCACAATCTTCGAAAATCCTTTTGGAAGATTTTTTAATTTTTTAATAACCATACACATCCAAATGGCTAAAAATGTCTTTGGGACTATTTTTTATTTTTTATTATTTTTATTTTTTATTATTTGATGATTTATTATAAAACTAAACTAAACTAAAACTAAACACTAAAAGCTAAGCTAAAAGAAATCGGAAATAAAAACTAATACCTGATCTATGAAAATTTATGAAGTAAAACTCGTTTTATTTTTAATTTTATTTTTTTATTAAATGATTAAAATCAAAATAAAACCAAAAAAATATCATAAATATGTCAAACCTAATCTATGAACACAACAAAGTTAAACACAAATAAAAAACCCTAGCTGCATAGCATACGAAGTAAAAAAAATTAAAATTCGAGTGCTTTGGTTGACTGCGGGTTTGTGACAGTAGGAGCAAAGGACGGAATGGCAGCTGAGTTGATTTTGCAGGTTGAAAAGAGGAAGGATAGGAGTTGCGGAATGGCAAGGGAAGACAGCAGGGATAGGCAGCGTGAGAGATGGCGTGATGTAGGAGGGAAAAGCAGCGCGCTGGTGATGGTTGCGTGGATCAGTGGAGGCTTCAGTTGCATGAGGTGCTGTGGGTGGGACTGCGATGAAAGCTATGCGCAGGCAAAGAGGAGCAACAATGCAGCTGAGGATGTGTGAATGGCTGTTTGAGTGGAGTAGGCAACGCGTTTGCTGAGCTGAACGATGGGTATGGATACACGCTAATAGGGATGAGGGTAGTGTGGAGCGAGGAGAAAGTGCAGTACTGGAGTTAACGCATGGTTTTAGCAGTGGATAGGAGTGAGTTTGCTGTAGGTGAAGGTTCAACAGAGATGCTTGGAGGTCGATTGGAGGAACATCATGACAAGGAATAAAGCCCGCGTGAGGAAATGAGACAGCTACGTGGGAAAGGAGGACAGCAAGGGTGAGGGACAAAACCCAAGGCAAAATAAGCTTGAAAATAATTCTGGGCAACAAACAAAGTAGAAAATCGCAGCTTAATGAAATCCAAAAATTTCCAGATTAAATTGTCTCAGATTTATTAATGAAATCCCTGCAGAATCTTTTCCAGATAAAAAATTTAAAATTTAAAACCCTAGATTGCAGAAATAATGCCCCTGCAAGAGATTGTTCTGAGGCCAGATTTTACCCTCCAGAACCTAGATTTGGCTTCAAAATAAAACTCCACCCTCAGATCTGCAACCTGCAATGACAAAAACAAAACACCCAGAAATAATATATGCAAGGATGAAGCTAAAAACCCCTAAAAACCAGCTAAATAATCACAATATTCATAGGTTAAAGGCTCTAAGCAGCCAGATTTGTCATTATGCTACACATATTTTTTAAGATTTTAAATTTAAGATGATGTGCTTCAGAAAACTCTTCATGCATCCACAATAGAAATTCTAATGATAAGCCCGGGATCAAAACGAGCTGGGCTCTTCAGAAATGATATCCGGAAGTTGGCTAGTCCAACTGAAGACTTCCCCGAACGCCCGGTGATCTCAAAATCAAGGATTTCCTACAAAATTTAATTCAACCATAACGTAGAGGGAGAAAACGACAATGAAATTTAGGTCTAATGGAGATACCTCCCATTATATTCAGAAATTAAACTATCATTCAAACCCCAGTGATCAAACAAGATACCTGTGTCTAAATCACTCTTCAATAAGCTAACATCAATGGTTGAAAGTAAATCTATGCAAGAAAATAAAACATCTTACAACATTTTCCCGAAGAGTAACATCAACAGAGATTAACCCCAAAGTGTTTCTTTATTTGCACATGAAAAAACGATTACAAGAGAGCTTTCTTTAGCACACAACTCATGAGATCGAATGATCTCAACTGACCACTGACCCCCTATTTAAAGAAAAATTTCCCAACGGCTAGTTCGAGTGATCCTTGTCAAAGCGATCTCGACCGTTGATAAGGATCAAAATTTTTTTTAATCTCATCTGTCGAAATTAAAATAATGAGGAAATTCGAAATTATTATTCAAATGCGTTTTAATTAATTCAAAAATTTAATTTTTGAATTAATTTCCTCAAAATTTTGACTTTGACTTAACCCAAGGGACCAAGGGCCTAAAATTTAGCAAAATAATTATTTAACCTTAGTCCCTGGACCTCTTAAAATTTAATTTTTTTAGAGGACCATCGAATTTAGCCTTTGGAAAATTTAAAAATACCTAGGACCTAGGACTTATGCGGGGATGAAACATTTTTCTAACTCTCAAGACACTTTATATCATGATTTTTACATTTTTACATCTCAGGGGGGAAAACCCATTTGACATAGACCCTCATAGACTACTCGGTTCTGCGACACAAATATAATCTAGCAGATCAAGCAATTTGTAATAAAATAACCTAACAAAATGGTTAGGATTATTCCCAAATCACTTTTACATAGACTCAATCTAGCACACTAGGACTCCCCTAACATTTTGATGACAAAATCCATTCTGGCTTTGCCGTAAGGTTGAAAGAAAACTCTGCTGATCATGGATCGGTGAGACAAAAAACCTTTCAGAATGTACATCATCACTAGAAAATTAGGTTTACCCAGGCAATTACATACATGACACAGATCTACTAAGATTATTTACAATTTGCACATGCAGACTGGGTTTACAAAATAACATGATCAGGTTGATGATGATAGTCGAATGGCACGGACACGACGATGCGACTAAGCTAAGTGTGGGAAGCCTGTACTTAGACCAAGAAAGATGGCAATGGTGGCAGTGGCATCAATGCTGCTATGCAAGGCCAATGACTTGGCAGATATTCTCAAAAGCCCTTTTTGATCGCTTTGACCATGAATCTAACTTTTTGGGTCGTCTTACTAAGCTCCGACAGACAAGCACAGTGTGAGAATATATTAAAGCCTTTGAAGCATTAGCCTTCCGCACAAGAGGTCTAATAGATGAATTCTACTTGGAATGTTTTATCAGTGGTCTCAAAGACGCCATACAAGCCCACGTCCAATTGCAACACCCAGTCTGATGGCTGGCAGCTTGCAAGACAGCTCGTGAAGTAGAACGCGCGTTAGCGGCCCTGTCGACTCGTCCAAATTCATAGCGAAGGGATGCCCCACCTAGGCTCCGAGCACTACCCAAACACTTAATGTTCGAAAGGTGTCACCAACGGAAATGGCAGAAAGAAGAAAGCAAGGCTTGTGTTACTACTGTGATGAGAAATACTCCTCGAGGCATAAATGCAAGGAACCCAAATTCTTTCAAATTGATGCTACTGATCAAAGTTCATCTGAGGAAGCCCCACCATTTGAGGGACCAGAGGAGGAAGATGAGGACAACCAGCCGGACAATGAGCTCCCAGCTACACCTAAAGAACTAGTTATCGCGCGTCATCCTTTGGTAGGAATTTCTTCTCCCCAAACTCTCAAAATCAGAGGTTTTATTAAGCATCGCCCGGTAGTAGTCTTGATTGATAGTGGCAGTACGCATAACTTTATCCATCAAAGAGTCACTGAAGCAGTGCATTGTTTTGTCAGAGCAATCTCTAATTTCTAGGTCCAGATTGCTGATGGGGGGACAATGAAATGTGAAGGCCGCTGTGAAAATGTCAAACTTCAAATGGGGGATTATCACTTAAAGACCCACATGTTTGCCATCAACATGGGTGGGTGTGACATTGTCTTGGGTGCTGAATGGTTTCGCACACTCGGCCCAATCACAATGGATTTCCAGGAGTTATATATGAGCTGTAAGCAAAATAACCACACACATACCCTCCGCGGACTCCAGGCAGGTGCTCCTTTTATCATCAGCTCGCATAGGATGGAAAAATTGTTAAAAAAGGGCCACCATGGAGTTATAGCCCAATTTAATGCCATCCAGGCCTGCGAAACCACTTCTTTTCATATTCATCCTGAGATGCAATAGGTCTTAAACAACCATTTGCAGGTCTTTGACAAGCCTCATGAGCTTCCACCCTCGAGAGGGGAACACGATCATAGCATTACTTTGGTCCCAGGGGCACAACCACCAAATGTGCGCCCATATAGATATCCTTTCGCCCAAAAGAATGAAATTTGAAAAAATCATCAAGGAACTCCTGGAAGCCGGTGTCATTCATCCTAGCATTAGTCCTTATTCATCGCCTGTGGTCATGGTGCTCAAGAAAGATGGGGAATGGCGTATGTGTCCAGACTTTAGGGCCCTCAACAAGTTGACGGTCAAAGATAAATTTCCCATCTCGGTTGTTGATGATTTGCTAGATGAACTAAATGGGGCTCAATTCTTTACTAAGCTCGACCTTTGCTCAGGCTATCACCAAATTCGCATGAAAGAAGTAGAAATTCCAAAGACTGCTTTCCGAACTCATGAAGGCCATTATGAATTCCTGGTCATGCCATTTGATCTCTATAATGCCCCATCCACTTTTCAGAGCCTCATGAATTGCTTGCTCAAACCATATCTCAGAAAATTTGTCCTTGTTTTCTTTGATGACTTCCTCATCTACAACTTCACCTGGGAAAAACATCTTCAGCATGTAGATCTGCTCTTGCAATTGCTCCGGAAGCATAAATTTTTTGTCAAATTGTCCAAATGTTCTTTTGGCATGGAAGAAGTTGAGTATTTGGGCCACATTGTGGGGTGTGAACGTGTTAGGGTAGATCCCAAAAAGATCCAAGGAATGCAAGATGGGCCTCAACCAAAGACCTTGAAGAGTTTGAGAGGATTTTTGGGTCTCACCGGCTACTATCGCAAATTTGTCCGCAATTATGGTCGCATTGCTAGACCCCTCACTCACCTTGTCAAGAAAAAATCATTCCTCTGGAATGATGAAGTGCAACAGGTATTTATAGCTCTCAAACATGCCATGCAATTTGAAGATCTGGTCCACAAAAGATTGAGCCACCAAAGTTGGTGTAAAAGGGTGGGGTAGGGCACAAAAATGATCATACTTAGAAAGTCTGTCCACAACCACCATGATGACTAACTTGTTCCCTGACTTTGGAAGACCAGTAATGAAATCCATAGAAACCTCCGTCCAGATTGAGGCAGGGATGGGCAATGGCTGTAGTGTGCCTAGGGATTTGACTGTTTCTCCTTTGTGGCGCTGACGCACATCACACTCAGCTACAAAAGTAAGAATGTCATTTTTCATGCCTGTCCAAAAGAATGAACATCGAGTGCGAGCATAAGTCTTCTGAAAGCCTGAATGGCCAGCAGTGGGAGATGAGTGCAACTCTGCCAAAATGCGACTTTGGAGGGTCGATGTTGGTGATATCACTACTTTGTCCTTGTAGCGAAGAACCTTATCCTGCCAAGAGTAGCCCGCTGTGGAATTTGGATCTGCCTGCAATTTACTAATGAGTTGGGAGAGCGAAGGATGTGAAAACCATTCCTTGCGAGCCTCTTCAATCCACTCTGGAATGGGAAGAGAGATTGCTAGCAGGGTGCTTTCCTCCTCAAATTAGTGTGATAAAGCATCCGCTACGACATTCTCGCGCCCTTTCTTGTAAATTATCTCATATTCATATCCCAACATTTTGGGAAGCCATTTATTTTACTATGGCGATAATAGACGCTAGTCCAGAAAATATTTTAGTCTTTGATGGTTCGTGTGGTTTGGAAACGTGTCCCCAACCAGTATGGCC